>VTLG01004262.1_pt1 | contig 28415 bp, 43 predicted proteins | sample 4694571 | NCBI WGS metagenome assembly VTLG01 (sample SAMN12604809, study PRJNA352737) | marine metagenome | biome: ENVO:00000447; feature: ENVO:00000209|ENVO:00000569|ENVO:01000036; material: ENVO:00002151; isolation source: viral sequences binned using virsorter ...
AGATTTTTAAGATTGTCAACCCTTGCACCATTTCTCCCATACCTTTGCAAGTATCTTTTGATTTCTTCTTTGCTTTTAAAGTTTGATGCAAATCTGTTCATTTTTGGAAGTCTTGCAGTCTTGACAGAACCATCAGCCATGTCAAATTCAAGTGAATTTTTTGGATGCAATTTCAACCAGTTTGAAACTTCTTCCATTGAATTAAGTTTGTGTCTTCTGACAATGAAATGGTCACCATCACATCCCCAAATTTGAACTGGTTTTTCTGCTTCTATAAATTGTCTTATTGTCATTTTGTTTAGTTTAATTAATAACAGACACCCATGATTCACATCAGTAGTGTTTCGTCCTTCTGGACTCATCAGTGTTATATTATCGGCGTGATGTCTGAAATTCTTTGTTCAGTTGTTTCATGAACACCATCAACATCATCACATGCACATTGCAAGTCATATTCTTCTTCAAGTGTCAATTCACCTTTCAAATATCTTTCATGTTGTGCAATTGTCATTTCCACTTCTGTTGTGTATATGATTGTTTGAACTTCTGTCATTTGTACTTTTACTTTCATAACTTATTTGTTGTGTTTAATTGATTAGTATTTTGCTAATCTACAAAGAACAATTGTATTGTACAAATAATTTTACAATAAAATGCATAAGTATTTTTTGAGATTGGTCTGAATCACACGCTATTCTTCAGATGTAGGAATGAAAAAAATGTCAAGTCTGAACATCAAAAAGAAGATATGTATTTCTGAATATGGAAGTTCTTCTGTTTCATCAAAGTGTCTGATTCCTATCATTAGACCTTTAAAGATACCAAGTGCAATTTCTATTCTCATAGATTAAAGAATTGATGACAGACAAGACCATCTGTCTTGTGCCAGATGAATGATTCTGCTGATTGTATATTCTGAACATATCCTTTTAAGCTATGCCATGCATCTGTTCCAGATAGGCTTCGCATATGTCTAATGGTGCATCCTTTCTGTTCAGATACTGACTGGAACTGAAACTGCTTTTTGTGATGCAGATGTCCAAGATGCCATTCATGAAACTTTGTTTCTGACCACATCTTCTTCTTTTCTGATGCCATAAGCAATGGAAGTTCAGATGTTTTTTCATTGTTTCCATGTGTCAAACCAATCAAGTTTTGACCATACTTCACATACTTTCTTGGTGTTGCATCATTGTTGATGGTGACATTTGGATTGTTTCTGAACCATGCATCAAGTGAATCACCTAAATAATACGACCTTTCAAAGTCATGATTTCCTTGCACAACTACAACATCAACATCAGCAACTTGCATCAATTTTTCAATACCTTCCACAATCAGCTTTCTTCCATTTCTGAATGTCTTCATCCATCGCAAATCTTCATCTTGTGGTGTCAAGTTTGTGGTGGTGTTTCTGTGGTTGTCAGAATTGAAGAAGTCATTCCCAATTGGAAACAGAATTTTGTTGACTTTGAACACTGATGCTTTTTGAATCAAATCATCAATGGCATTGTGGAATCTTTTTGATGCAATCTTTGTGTCATAATCTTCACCAGTTTCACCATTCCAACACAACTTCCCAAAGTGCAAATCAAAAATGTTGACTTCAAGCATGTGTGTTCCACCAGTGTGTGTTCTTTTTATCGCTTTAGGTGAATGATTTTTGAAGTCTTGATGTAGTTCATCAATTATTCTTTTTCGTATCGCTAAGGCTTTATTTTTGACAAGTGATGCTTTGACTTGAAAAAGTTCTTCAGTCACCATTCTGCCATCTATCTGTGCAGATACTTCCCATTTGTTGACATTGTACTTGTCCACATGAAATTTTTCCAAGTCAACTTGTGCAACATTCAGAAGTTGTTCAAGTGTTTTGATTCTTGAACTGGACTTTGACACAACATTCAAATGCTTTTTGTTTTCTGATGTTTCAATCTTGTCTGACTGCAACATCAATTTCAACAAATACAATTGTTGGTCTTGTGATAGTCTTCTGAATTCTTGTATGTATGGTCTAATTGCATCAGACCATCTTGGTCTGTATTGCATTAATAAATTGCAACTATATCTCTGGCAGTTGTTCCCTTTGAATGAACTTTTTTAACACTTACAAAATCAATAAAAGTTCCACTTGCAATGTTTTTCAATGTGATTGTGTCACCATCAGCAGTGTCAATTGTTACATGACCACCAGTTCCAACATACAATTTTGCACCATTTAATGTCAAATCACTTTTGTCTGCTGGTGTGACACCTTGTGCTATCATACCCTTGACACCACTTTTTCGGAATATTTTTTTTTCTCTATCAGTTATTGACATATTTTTTTATTTAATACAATTACACTTATTTTCAAAGAATGAAAGACACAATGGAAGAACTGCAACCAATGTGAACACAACCACCATCCATGACAAATCATGGTGTTGCAAATAATCAGCAACCACATAAACCAGTACACCAGTGATTGTTCTTTTTGCAGACCATTTTTTGTTTTTGTCTTTCAATAATTCTGGCACAATAGAAACAAGACTTTTGAAGATTTTATTCTTCATCTGTCTTGACTTTATCTTTCACAAAGAAGTTTATGAAGTCATCTATTCTTCCAAATATTTTGATTGCTTTTTCTGATTCTACATAATTGAATATGACCTTCAAGAAAGCCATCAATCCAACTACAATTTCAAGTATCATGTTTGATTCCATTGTCTTGTTTTTTTAATATGTCCAAATAACATTCTGTGGTTTATCTTCATCAACATCCACATGGATGAAGTTTTTTGCAATTCCAATTCTGTTGAAACCAGCAGACAACAATGCTTCTATCATGAACATTCTTTCTGTTGAATTATCACATGACAAGTCAACTGCATTTCCAGTCAAATGGGAACTGGATTTTTTTCCACCAACTTCTTGATTCTTTTTTTCACTTCTCCAGCTTGATGTGATTGTAAAAGGAAAACCACAAATATCCCTTGCAACATCTAATTTTTCAATCAAGTCTTCATTCATTTGGTCAAAACAATTTTCACCATCACAAACAAATTCCTTTCTGTCAAAGTATTTATATCTTGTCACTTTTTATTTTTTTTATATTGTATATAAGTGCAGACAACAAGACTGCAATTGTCAAGATGCTTTCAACATCCATAAATGAAAGTGAAATTGCACCAATATTGATTGAATTGAAACTAAGCAATTCTGTGACCTTGTTTTCCATGTCTTTTCTTCAAATATAGTTCCAACAATTTCTTGTTGATTTCCTTTTTTTCTTGATTGCTTTTGCAACCCTTTTTTCTTCCAGCCATTATTTGCAACAATTCCAGTTTGCAAGTCTGTTCATTCTGTTTGAACCAGAAATAGTCAAACCACCTTCTGAATATGTTTGTGTTTCTGGATACATATCAGCACCAGAATTTGTGTTGTATTCAGAAAACAATGATGAATTGTTTTGCAAGTATTCAATCAATCTTTCAGAATAGAATTGTGCATTGCTTCTTTCAGTGTCCACCAATCGCATGACTTCACCTTGTGAAAGTGCAGTGATATTGTCCACATTTCTTGAACCAATTGTTCCATTCAAAATCTTCCCTTGCAAATATGGATAGAAGTTGACCAATGTCCACTTCAATGTTGTCATCATCACATAGTCTTGCAATAGTGTTTCATAATCACCAGCGATTGTTCCACCACTGACTTTGGTCTTTAGTGAATCAAACAACTTTGTTCCAAGTATTGGTTGAATCTGTGAATCTTGTGCTTGAATAATAGATGGCAACAAATCTTTGTCATCTATTGATGCATCCATGTGTGAATATGCTTTGATGTATGTGCCATCTATGAAGATGACTTGTGTTGGTAGTGCCATATTTTTTTGTTTAATCTTTCATAAATGGTGGATTCACCTTTGCATGGTTTGGCATGTCATAAGGTGCAATGGATTCTGTTCCCTTTTGTCTAATGAATGGATTGTTTCCAACTCTGACTTCATTGTCAAGACCTTTTGATGGCATGAATGTTCCATCTGGATTTCTTTTTCTGAAATATATTCTTCTTATCCATCCATGTCTGCAATAGCATCCACCTTTAAATTCAAACAAATCATATCTTGATTGACCTTTCATTGCGAATGCACCATTCACTGCATCATCAGACATCTTGTTGATGTCTTCAAATGTCCATTCAAGACCTTGTTCAGACCATCCAGTCATGATGTCACAAAACTTTCTTGATTTGTTTCCAGCTTTGTTTGGAACATTGTTTGTTCTTTGATATGAATATCTGACTTTGTACATTCCAGCATCATGTTGTGATTTGCCATCTGCATCAGCCATTGATTTTGTTGGCATCTTGTTTGTTGCAAAATTGTGGAAGTCTTTTTTTGAAGTGTCAATGGATTCTTCAATCATCAATTCCCATGCATCAGAATCATTTTTTTCACCACATTCTTCCAGTCTTGAAAGAAAGAATGCAGACATTTCATCATTTAGTTTTGGTCTGTCATCTTTTTTTTTTGATGACATTGCTTCAAGCAATTGTGAACCATCTGAATTGAAGAACCCTTTTGCAACTTCTTCTGGTAATTGTAAGAACTGAACAAGGAAAACAATTGCTTGTTGTTCTGTCAAGATACCTTCTTGAACCTTTGCAACAATATCAATTGCAGAACTAATTTGTGCACCATTGTATGATGCATCAACTTTTTCAATTTCTTCTGATTCTACATTGTCAACCATTCCACCAACTTCATCTGATATTGTAGCCTTCGCATCTGGAATGACTTCTGTTGCAACTTCTTCATTGATTGTTTCTGCTTCAGTGTCTGCAAATTCAGTGTCAAACAAATCAAATGGTTTGAAGAACAAAGAAAGATTCACTGATGATTCATACATGATGCACTTCAATGCATCAATGATGATGGTTCTGAATGGTTCAACAATAGTCTGTTCAAATAGTGCAGATGCAGTTTGAAGTTCTTCAGCATTATTTCCAAGACCACCAGAATCAATGACACCAAACAATCTTGGTGAAACAACTCTGTGTGAAATCATCACTTTCTTTGTGATTTCTTCTGATAAAAACTGATATTGCTTGTCTGCATCAGACAATGGAACTGGTGTGATTTCTGGTGTTGTATCTCTACCATCAGAGAATGTGCAAAGAAATTTTCCAGCATTGGTTGAACCAGCCAATTCCATTTCAATTGTTCTTTTTATTTCTTCACGCTTTTCCCTTGCTGGAATACCATTTGCAAAGTTGATGACAAATGATGGTGCAAGACCTTTTTCAATTTGTGACAAATGAAATTGTGAAACATTCTTGTCAAGTTCAATGTAGTTCCATGCACCAATATAGTCTGGCTTTGGATAGTAATATGAACCAACAGAATTCATCTTTGCACACAATACTTGTGTTGGATATGTAGCTTTTGCAGATGGTTCAAATGCTTTGTGTTTTGTGAATTTTGCCCTTGCACCAGCAGACCAATCATGTGAATGATAGTACCAGTCAACTTTTCCATCTTCATCAGCATGTCCACTTCGCATTGTTTCAAATGGCAACACTTCCAAATCAACAATCTGTGTTCTGTCAATTGAATATGTAAGTGACAAATAGAATCCACCATGAAGTTTCAAATCCATGCACATCATCTGAATGTCATTCTTTCCAATCTTTTGATTGATTAAAGAATTGAATCTTGCCCAGTCTTCTGGAAAATCTTCTTTGTTGTCTGCATCTATTCCACCACCATATATCCATGCAGAAATAGAATTGACAAGTGCGTTGTGTGTTGCACTATTTTGATACAAGTTGATGGTGTGTTGTGGAAATAGATTGTCAACACCATACCATATGAAATCAGAACCACGCTTGTCAACTTCAATTGGTTCAGTCAAATCATATGTTGAACCCATTGCACTGAAATGAAATTGTTCTTTTTTAGCCATTGTATGATTTTGTTTCTGGTATGACTAAAGGTGTCACACCACTTGGTGAATTTTGATAATGGTCATTTGTATAGTTATCATTATGAACCATAGCAACCCCAGAAGACACAATTCCAATGATTGTTGATGATGTTTTTGATGCAGAATTTCCACCATCAGAAACATAAATTTCATAATCATACAAACCATCTGTGTCAACATTGATGTGATATGAACCAACATAGTCATCAAGATACAAAATAAATTCTGCATATCTTGGAAATTTTGAATTTACTGATTCAACTAATGCAGAAAAATATTCTTTTCCAGTCAGTTGATTTGTCAAATTTATATCATAAAATAAACCATAATCTGAATTGAAGTTTGGTGTGAATTGTGATTTGCTTGATGCATATGTAATTCTTCCAAATGCTGAAATTGTGTTTGCAAATATTCTTGAAGACACATCAACACCAATTGTGTTTGCATAACCATTTGAACTTCTTAAATGCAACATATTAGTCTTTGTCTTCTGATTTGACTTCTTTCTTTTTTGGCTTCTTTATTTCTTCAAGATATTCTGGTGCAATTCTTTTGACCAGTTCAAAATCTTTTGCATCCATTACTTCAGACAAAACAATTGTTCTTTGTCTTGAAATTTTGATTGCCCATCCTAAAAACTTTTTTTTAACTTTCATATTTTAAAGGTATAAAAAAAAGGTGATGGAATCATTCCACCACCCTTTTGTCAACTAAACTCAAAACCTAAATCTATATCTGTGCAGTACTATATTGCGTTGATAGAATGCCAATTGAACCATTGGTGAATGACATTTGTGCTGGTGATTCTGTTCCAAGATTATATGCTGGATTTGGTTCAGCACCAATCATGTTGACAATGTATCCAACATAGTCACCATAAGCTACATCACCACCATGTGCATATGAACCACCAGAAACTTCAATTCCATTTTCAACCCCAGCAAGATAATAAACACCATTGTTGTCTTCAATAATTACTTGCCACAATCCTTCAACTATGTTTTGCATTCTCATCCAAGATTCTTGTGAATCATGTGACAAATGCAATTCAAGTTCAGTTTGATATGCAACTGCACCACCTTTCCCAGTGATGATTGTTTGATTGAAAGAAGATGATTGTCTGTCTAAGTCAAACACATAAAATGATTGTTCACCATCTTTTTCACTGCTAAAAGCATCACCACACCATATGTCAGTGACTTCACCAAAGTTTGTGGTTGCATCAGTGACAACATTCCATATTGGTTCAGAACCATAATAGTTTGCAAGAAAGATTCTTTTTATTCCACCAACTTGACCACCACAAAAATATCCACGACCTTTCGATATACTACATCCAGCCATTATTTTATATATTTAAAGATTAAAAAAATGAAAGGTGGCTTTCACCACCCTTCTGTATATTATGCTGGTGGCAAGAACCATTTCACATCAGTTGATGCATTCACACCAACTTGACATCCAACTGCAAATCTCATTGTCACACGATAGTTATTTGAACCATCAAGTGGTGTCATGTCAATAGCTTGTGCAAGTGAATCTGAATCAGCAGTTCCAATTCCTACAAAAAGATTTCTTTTTGATGCAACTAAACAATGACCAGATGCCATTCCAGAACATGAAACAAGTTTGTATCCAACAAAGTTTGTTTGTCCACCATTCGCAGTTGCATCATTGTAGCCATTGCCAGTTTGACCAATTGCAATATTGTATGCTGAAATTGTTGCTGGACTAACATAAAGTGATACATTTTCAAAGTCACCAATCAAGCCAGATGGCATGTTTGCAACAATGTGTCTAAGACCAGCAAGAACATCTGCACCATCAAGACCATGTGATGCTGGAAGTGTGTTTCCACTTGCATCAGCAGAACCAGCAACCAAATATCTGAAACCATTAAATGAAGTGTATGTTGTTTCACCATTTGCATTTCCTTGCCAGATATTATGTTCAATACTTGCTTGAACTGATTTTGCTACATATAAAAGAAGTGCATCAGCATAGTCATCTGGAACACCTTGTTCAAGTGAATATGCATCACCTTGCCACCATGCTTGACCAGTCAAAGCAGTTGTATCAGAAACATTGAATGTGTTCTTGCAAAGTTGCAAGTTCACCATCAAATCAGTAACATCAAGAACTGCTTCAGTCAATGAAGTTGTTGCAGTTGTTTGAAAGTCACATGATGCAGTTTCAATCAAGTCTGCATTTGCCATCACTGGAATGATTGCTTTGTATCGGATACCATCCAACAAAGTCACATTTCCACCATGTAATGTTGGTGCAGAAATTACACTTGCATGAATGTATGGAAGTGCAAGTTCACCAGCATATGTCCAACCACCAGTTCCAACAGATGGACTTGTTGCCATATTATATTGTTTGTTTGCCATTTTTATTTGTTTTTTACTTTATTAAAGATTGCGAAAATTCTTGAATCCACATCATCAGTTTTCTTTTGTTCAACAAATTTCTTTGCTGGTGATGGTGTGTTTTTAAATGTTTTTGACGCAGACAACTTCTTCACTTTTTCAAGTTCTGTGTTGTGTGCTTTTATCAATTCAGCAACCTTCAAGTCAATTGCTTCAGTTATCATCTTCCCAAGTTCAAAACCATCTTCTTTTGTCATATATGCAGACAAGTCAAGTTCTGGTTTTTCTTCTTTTTCAGATTTGTTTTCTTCTGTTTTTTCAGATGACATATCTTCTTCAACTGCTTCTTCATCTGCTTCTGGTTGTCGCATTGTAGTGATTGCACCTTCAACAACTTCCATCACTGCACCATCTTGAAGTTCATATGTTCCATCTGGCAATGGCATTCTTTCATCATCTTCACCGACAACATACACCATTGAACCTTCTTCAAATCTATCAGAATCAGTTTTGATTGTAGTGCCATCCACAAGATATGCTTCAGCCATCATTTTTGTTTCTTCTGAAAGTTCTTCTGTCAATCCAAGAATGCCTTTCATTTTGTTGTAAATGTTTTCCATAATTCTTTTTTATGATGAAATATATTTTCCAATAGTTTAAAGATGCAAATCACTTTTTTTCCTTTCGATTTTTTCCAATTCCTTTTTGCATGACATCTTTAATCTTTGGAACAAGTGTATATGCAATTGTTCTGTTCTTAATTGCACCACAAACTTTCTTTGCAGTTTCTTCATTTCCATATTCTTTCATCATGTCATTGACACAAGTGTCCCAATCATATGATGCAAGATATTCTTTTTCTGCTTCAACAATCATTTCTTTGATGATATTGACCTTTGCATCTTCTTCACTTAGTTCTTGATTTGATAGTGACTGCATCTTGTCTGTGAAGAATCCTTCAATGCTGAATCCAAGAACATCACCATTCTTGACTTTTGTCCAAATGTCTTCATTGTCAACTTTCATTGTGACAAACCATGTTCCAATTGGTGCATCAAATCCATACTTGACAGACTTGTCAATTTCAAATTCTTTTATCCATGATTCAACCACACACAAACCATCAACATCTTTTTCATGTTCAATGGTTGCTGATTTCAAATGGTTTCTTTTCATGAAAAGTTCTTGTGCTTTTTTGATAGTGTCTTTGGAAAAGAAAACATGATAGTCAGAACCATCATCTGCAATTCTGAAGATTTGTTTGTTTGGCACAAGTGCTGGTGCAATCAGAAGTCTTTTGTCTTCATCAACTTTTGCAAACTGCATTTGTTTTTTTTCTTTGTTTAATGCCACCCAATATTCTTCAATGGCTGGTTCTTCTACAAGACTGATGGCAAACACACCATCTTGGTCTTCTTTTTCTTCTTCTGAAATAATCAATTCAACTATTTTTGTCATTTGTTTAAAATTTAAAGTGTTGCTTTTTGTTGTATCATTGTGTTTATCTGTTGCGAATTTGTGACATCTTGTTCCACCACATATGCTTGAACTGGTTGTTCTTGTCCAAATTGTTGATTGAATTGTTCAGTCATTGATGGTATAGAAGACAAGTCAGACATCTGTTCTGAACCACCCACACCACCAGATGGAATTCCACCAGCACCAGATGGTGTGTCAACATTGACTGGTTTTTGTGTTTTTACTGACAAGATTTCTTTCACATTCTTCAATCCAGTTGCAAGTGTCAATCCAGCAGATATGAATGACAATGGTGGTGGTGCTGATGCCAGTGCCATGTTCACTGCTTTATATGTGTCAATAGTTGCTGAAGTAACACCAGCAAGTTTTGATGCACTTGTTCCTTCTGCAAATAAGTTTCCAGCCATTTGAATAGAACTTTGCAAGATGTCAAGTTGTTCCATCTTGTTTTTCTTTTCAAGTGCAGTCATTCTTTTTCCAAATTCTTCTTCAATTTTTTCAGTGTCTTGTCCAGACTTTCTTGCAAGTTCCAGTTTTTGTTTGTACCACTGGTCAAGTTCTTCAAGTTCAAGTTCTCTTTCTGTCTTGCCTATCAAAGCAAGTTCATTGATTGCATCTTTTTGTTCTTGCAATAGTGACTTTTCATTTGTCAATTGTTCAGACTTTTGACCAGCAATTCTTTCATTGATGTCAATCTGTTCAAGAAGTGCTTGTTGATATGCAGTTTCATTTTCAACATTTGACTTGTCAACATCAAATTTCATCTTTGCAATTCTCACTTTTTCATTTGCAATTTCAAGTTCTTTTTGTGTCTGGTCTTCAAGTATTTTTCCAAGTTTTTCATTGGCTTGAATTCTTTCTTCAAATGTTCTTGTGATGTCATCACGCACTTGTCTTTGAATTTCTGCATCCAACTGACTTTGAAGTTGTTGTTTTGCCCTTATAACTTCAAGAAGTTCTTCATTCTTTTTTGCATTTGCAAGTGCTTTTCCAGTTTCAAATGCTGAAGTCACTGATATTTGTTTGACACCTTCAATCGCAGTTTCTGTTGCTATTGTCACAACACTTCCAATTTCTGTGACTGCTTCACCAAGATTTGTTGCAATTGATGTTCCAGCTTCAACAACATCATCAACCACTTCTGTCAAGTTTTCTTTTGTTTCAGAAATCTTTTCATTCAATTGTGCAATTGTTTCTGGATTGCCATCACCAAAGAATGATTGTTCCCATGCCAATTGTCCCTCTTGAACTGCAAGTGTGATTCCATAGAATGCAAGTTTCAATGGTGTGACTGCAATTGTCATCAATCCACTGATGACTTTTTGAAGACCTTCAAATCCTTCTGATGATTGTGAAACTGCATTGTATACATCTGTAACAACTGCTGAAACTTGACTGAATACAACACCAATTGTTTCTGTTGCAATTGACACTGCATCAATCACAACTTGATTCTGCATCAACATATCTTTCAAGAATTGAAACGCTTCAACAACAATCATGATTGGTATGGTTTTCATTGCCAATCCAATACCCTTGAATCCTTTGCCCAATTTACCAAGTGCAGTTTCAGTTCCTTTTCCAGACTTTGCAATGTCATCCAGACTTTCATTTGTCTGTTCCAAATTTTCTTTGACAGATTCCAAGTCTTTTGAAATCTTCTGAACATTGGTTTTGAACTCTATGTCAACAACTATTTTTTCTGCCATTTGAATATATTTTTGAATTCTTCCATGACTTGGTCATGATGTTGTTTTTGTCTTTCATACCATGTCAAACATTTATTGTTTTTGTAGTCACTAAGTGACATTGTCTTCAATGCTTGTGGCATGATAGTCATTGCACCACACCAATATTCAAACATTTTCTGAAAGTTTAACACCTTGAATTTTTTCAAGTCTGTTTTTTTCTTTTTTACTTGTATTACAATGTGTTCCATTTTGTTGTCAAATAGTTCATAACTTGTTGAATTTGTGCATCAGTCAATTGCACATCATAGTGAATGACTTCATATATCCTTCCATCATAAACACCACCACCATATGAACGATACAACGCACCACCAATTGCATATTTTGGATAGGATGCAGATGGATTTGTTGCACCAGTATTTGTGTTTGTGTTTCCAAGTTGGTCACCAACAAATGCAGTTGTTCCATTTCTGTATCCATAAACAACTTGTTTTGTTTCAGTTCCAATTGTGTTGACATAGCATGAATGGTCTGTTGGATAGCCATCATTCACAAATGCAGTTGCATTTGAACCACCACCACCAGTGAATGTTGCATTGACATTTAATCCATTTAATTGTCTGTTGAAATCACATGAACCAGCAAGAATTCCACCATATGAACTTGCAGTCTTGTTGTCTGATTTGAATACCACAAAGATTGTGTTTGCACCATCTTTGACATTGTATAAAGATGATGATGTGTTTTGCAACATATCATTCACACCACTTGCAAATTCAACATAAGCATCAAACAATTGACCACTAAATGTTGGATATGTACTTGCTTGGGCTGGTGTCATATGATAATCATTTCCAGACTTATCATCCCATTGTGAAATGTCATTTCCAGAATTGAATGTGAAAGTTGAATAGTCATCTGCATCCAACCACAACAAACAACCAGAAATTTCAGTTGGTCGGAACACTTCACCACCAGCACTTCTTGACATATTTTGCAAACCAACAAGTGTGTATTTGAAGTCAATTGTCCAATCCACATTGTCAAGTTCTGTGCATCCATTTGTTTCAATAATGAAATAAAACATTCCATCACATATGTATTCACTATCTGTTGCAGTTGGTTGAAATGAACCATTTCCACTTCCAATTGTGAATGAATAGTTTGTGAATGATGAATCTTCTTTTTGAATGTCAAGTGTCATTTCTTTTGCAGATACATTTGCAGAATTGTTTGTGTTTGTTATCACACCAGTATATTTTCTAAATGTAAACGCTTGACTTCTGGCTGATGTAGTTCCACGATTGTGACCAGCAATTGTCACTTCATAAGTGATATAAGATGGATATTCAAGTCTGAACATGTTATTTGCTTGGCTTGTATAGTATGCATCATTGCTTGTTGTGTCAATTGTGAATTCACCTTGTTGACCTATGTTGATTGATTCTTCATTTGTTGTCCATGCATTTCTGACTAAATGACCAGAACCACTTCTTCCAGCTTTGTTGTATAGGGCATCAGCACCACCAGAAATGAATGAATCATTTGTTCCAAGTGTGAGTCCATAATCACCAAGAATTGATGTTGTGTTGAATTGTTGTCTTGAAAATACTTGCACCCTTGTGCCATTAAAATTCAAAGAATATGGATTCAACAAGTTGTTGTTTCCTTGCAGTGAAGAATGTTTGACCAAAGGATTGATAGTGTTCTTGTTTCCAGACACATCATTGTTTGTTGATGATGAAAGAATCACATTGTTCACACCCTTAACTGATGTGAATTCTGATGTCAAATTGTTATTTCCAACTATATGATTGAACACACCATTGCTTTGATTGTTGCCACCAAGAACAAATTCAAATGGTGCAGTGTCTTGTGGTGGTTCAGTTGGTTCATTTGGATTGAATGTTTGATTCCAACACACACCATCATCATAGACATAGTCAAACGCTTCACAACATAGTTCTGTTGGTGTTTCAACTGCACCAGTGTTTGTGTTGGTGAAAACAACTTGACCAGTTGCAAGTGTGTATGCTGGTTCTGATGTGCATGTGTTTCCAGATGCATCAATCATGTTCACCCTTTCAACCTTTACAAGTTCAACAGAACAATTTCCAAAACCAGTCAATGGATAGTTTGTGATTTTATTCAATCTGAAATATCCATTTTTCACAAATATGATGTCATTAAAATTCATTGACATGATGTCTGTTGCAGAAAGATAGAATGTTGCAGTCAGAATCCTTGCATCCCTTGAATAAGTTTCTTCAATGAATCTTCGCCAGTACACACCATATGCACCATTTAATGGAATCGGATAACCCAATGCACCAGTGCTTTCACCAGCAAAAGTCAAACAATTTGTTGTTGGTGTCACCACTGCATCTTCATAGTTTTGAAAAATAGAAAATGAAGTGAATTCAACTGCTGATGAACCTTCACCAATTATCCATGCATGGTCACCATTGTTGTCACCAGAACCATACCCACAATAAAATGACAAACGAATTCCAGCAATTGCATTTCCATCATTGTGACAAACACAACTTCTGATTCCAGTGTTTGGAATGTATGATGTTATTGTTGGTTTGAATATGGTGGTGATTTCTTCTTTGTCTTTTCCAAAGTCTGTTGAAGTATTGTCAACATATTGTGAACCATAAACTTTTCCACTTGATTCCAAGAACATTGAATTCATGAAATCTTCTGACTTGTCATCAGAAAATATCATTGATTTTGCTTGTAAGTCTGTTGTTGGTTTCAGTTGAATGTCTTTGGATGTGTCAAGTTTGCTTGTCCAGTCAATGTCATTTCCTTGTTCAATCCAATCTTTATATGGTGTGATGTACAAATGTGTTGGTTGTTGTTCATCTGGAACAATCACAAGATTGAATTTTTTTGCAAGTGATTTCAGAAAGTCAATTGATTTTACATTTGGAAAATTCCTTGATGTTTGCAAAGTTAGTGTGGCATTATAGTCAATCAAAACACCAGTCACTGCATACATTTTTGGAAAGAATCTGACAAAGCCATAGTCAATTGTAAGTGTTGCAGATGCATCAGTTGTGTTCAATATCAACACCCTTGCTTCAAAAGTGTGTGTTGTATCAATTGCTTGTGCTGGTGAACCAGTCATTCCACCAGTGTCAATGTTTCCAGTCCAGTCAGTTTCCATTGTGATGACTGGTGTTGTGTTCAAGACTACATCATCAGTGACATCATACAGAAGAACTTGAAAAGTTGTTCCGACCAAAGAACTACCAGATGCAGTCATTTGGCAATTGACAGACCAGTTCATCATTGTCCATGCATTGTTTGGTGAATAGACACCAGTTGATTCATTGTATTCACCACTTTCATTCACATAGTTTTCATCTGAATTGTCATCATTGATGATGGTGTGAAATCCATTTGTTGCAGTGAAAGTTTGATTCCCATCTGCATACACTCTGACTTTGTAGTAGTCTGGATTTGAATTTGTTGTTGCACCTTCACCACCAGCATTCATGTCCATGTATACATCATCAAGTGTGGTGTCCAAAAATGTTGATTCATAAGTGAATCCAGCTTCTTCCAATATCTTTGAAACAACTTTGTTCAATCTGATTTGTGGTCTAAGATTCAGAACACTGATTGGTGTGTCTTCATTTCCAATTGAACCTTCTGAACTACCACCAAAGAATTGTGCACCATAGTCATATAAAGAATACACAATGTCACCAGACAACAATGGTGTCACTGCTCTGTTCATTGATTGTGTCACATTATCAAAGTTGATTGTGTGGTCATAAGAAGACCAGTCATGGTCTGGAAGATATTTACCTTCAAGCATCTGTCCAAGTGTTGCAACAGAACTGAAAACAACACATTCATAGTGATATGTAACATCATCAGAACAAATCACATTTGTCAGTTGCAGATAACCATTGAACACATCAATTGTGTCTTTGCTGATTGTTGCTTCAACTTTGATTTTTGGATTGAAGTTTCCATTTTGTGTCACTTCAAAATACTGGCTGAAGAACAAGTCATTCTTTGATGATGATGGAATTCTGAAATTGTATGTGTGATTTCCTTTGTTCTTATCAATTGACTGGATGTCTTTGAATTGAAAGTTTGCAGTCATTGGTTGTGAATCTGGAACTTCCAGATAGACCACCATTGAATCATCTTGTGTTTTTACTCTGATTGATGTTGCCATGACTAAAGTGTTCTGTATTTAGGAATTGCATATTTGAACTTTAATTCATATTGATACAAACCAGTGTTCTTGTCACCTTTCAATTTCATGTCACTTGTTTCAAGAATCAATGCTTTTGCATTTGCACCATCCAACAAATGAATCTGTGGTGACATCATCAAGTCTTGAATTTGGTTGATTTGATAGTCTTCCAGATTGTCAGTGAACAAAGTCATTGTTTCTTCATATGAAACTGAAGACACCATCTTTCCTTGTTTTGCCATTGTTGGTGGATATGAACCAGCCAATTCAATTTCTTCTTGTGTTTCTGGATTGATGTATGGTTGTGTGACATACTCTTTTTTGATTTTCAAACTTTCATCTTTTTCCCTATTCAAATTGATGTATTCCCAAAAACCAAATCTATTCATGAATGCAATTCTGGTGACATCATATCTTCCACAATATGTCTTCACATTGAATTTATATTCTGCACTTACCATGTTTGAATAGTCTGTGTCTTGGCTCATTACCACCTTATAATATGAAATGGCACTTCTTCCACCAGCAACTGAATCTGGTTTTGTTCCAGAATATTCAGCTTGGCTTGTGTTTAATTGTTGAAGATTAGAAAGACCAACACCAACAAACAAAATGAATCTTTCATCATTTATTGTGTCATCAACAATTCCACCAGAATCTTCATCAATTAGTGCTGACAAAGTTCCAAGTGAAGAATCTGAAGAATCAAAATATTCAACAACCAGACAATGTCCTTCTATTGTTTCATATTTTGCTGATGAATTTAGAAATCCCATTGTATGATAATCATCTTTTGCAATGTCAATTTCATACATTGTATTTTGACCAGCACCACCAATTCTTGTTTTGTTGTAGTTTGAAGACATGAATGGTGTGTCATCTTCAAAGTTGTATTCCATAAAATCAATGACTACACCTTCACTTTCAAGACCTCTGCCATACAAAAGATAGATAGTTTTTGAAACTTCTGTTCCAGCTTGTTTTGTTGGAATACCAGTTGCAGTTGATGAATACATTTCATAAAATTTCAATGTCAATACATTTGCAATTCCTCTGAATGAATCCAATCCATTTGAACTTATCAATCCACCAGAATACAACCGAACATTTCCATCAGCAGTTGTTGGAAGATTGTGAATGCTTAATGGAATATCATTGTCATTTTGATTGACATCTGTTGTGATTTGTGGTGTCACTATTGTCTTGTAAATTTCAGACAAATTGAACACTGCATCACCAGAATTGTTTTGTTGTTGTGTGAATGATATTGTTTTTGAAACTGGTGATTCATAGTCAAATGCTTCAACTTTTGTGTGATAAGTAAGTTCAAGCAAGTATCTGAATTTGTACACACCACTTGTGTTTGTTTTGCAATAGACAAGATTTGTTCCACTGGACAAGTTTATCTGGTCATCATTTATTGTGATAGTTAGTGCCATCTAAAAAATACTTTTTATTGATTTGTTTATGTATTCAAGTGCCATTGAAACTGCAACATCACCACCATCTTGTGGAACTGCTTGTTCAACTGCATCTTTGAAATAGTGTCTTGCTGACAATCCTTTTGTTGCAATAGTTCTTCCAAGTACAAATGCAAGTTGTTTTTTTGCAGTGTCTGTGTTTTTAGAGAATTGACCAGTTCCCAAATTGCGAAGTCTGACTGGTTTGCTTTGTATCCATCCAGACATCACACCTTGTGGAAGATTCTTTGATTTGAATCTGAATGGTGACTTCTTTGCACTTGGTCTTGTGCTTTCACTACCTTGAACACCTTGTTCCATAAATTCTGCATATGGAACAGATGAAGTGAATTCAACATCAAATCCAGAACTGAATTGACCAGTGCTGGTTCTTTTTTGTTTGATTCTATATCCAAGTGAATTTCTTAATGCACCAGTGTTATCAGTCACACGCTTCTTGCCATCAATCATTTTTGATGCACCAAGATTGATTCTTGCAAGTTTCACCACCCTTGCACCAAATTTGTCCATCTGTTGTTTTGTACTTGCAATCATATCATCTGTAATTTATCCAATGCATGGTTTTTTTAATATCATTTGAAGACATTGTGGTTGGTGTGAACAAGAATTCTTCAAGATAGAAGTCAGACTTTTTTGTGTCCACCCTTGCACCAATTCCAAAATCCATATTGTCAGTTGACAAAAGTGTGTTTTCTATTTCTGCAAAATTTATCAATCGCAAATCATAATAAAGTTTTAAATCTGTTCCATCATATTCAACTGCAAAAGTGTATGATTCAAGTCTTCTGTGTTGTGTTGATGAATTTGTTCCATTGTCTGGACAGATTGCAAAATCACTTGTGATTGTTGTGTCATCTTCCCATGAATACAAAGAAAGTTTTCCATCAGATGTTGTTCTGATTTCAATTTGTTGTTCTGTGTCTTCACCGAAATATGCTAAGCAATTGACTGCTTCATCATCTGAATATCTTCCAAAGTCTTTGATTCTAATAAATGCAACAAATGAATCAACTGAAACTGCTAAATGTTGCAAGTTGCAAACTGAAGATGAACTGATGTCTTTTAATTTAATGCCATTTTTTATTGCATCCCATGTCACACCAGTTCCATTCAGTGCAATTCTGTCTGAACCACCACTTGTGTATGTGTCCAATAATGGAAACAATTCTGCAACTTCATTTGAAGTGATGGTTGATTTTGCATGAAATCTTTCTCTGGAAAACCACAACAATTCCCTTGAATCAGAACCATCAAGTCTGATTGCATCTGGCAAGGTGAAATCTAAACCATGTTGTGTTTCACTTAGATAATAAGGAATGTTGCATCTTGACACTTCATTTGGTGTTATAATGTTGAATGATGTTGACCATCCAGAACAATTGTCTGGTTCTGTGTCAATGAATGGTTGTGCTATGACTGGCACTTCCATTGAAATCAAAGTGTCTTCATTGATGAAGTATTTGCCATTTGTCATTTCTTTGCATATGTCTTGAAGAATCAACAAAGCATCTGACAAACATGTTGCTTCATTTCGCATCTTGTTTTGTGTGACATTGTATCTGTCAAAGACAACAACATCAAAACCATATGTGATTGTTTGGTCATCAATAGCAGTTCCAGTTGGTGTCAAATGAAGTGCTGGATACATTGTGAATTTGTCCTTGTCAAATAGGTTGATTTCACCATAAGTGAAAGACTGAATTTGCATATGTCTTTGACTTATGACATCAAAATATTCAATAATTGCTTTATATGTTATCATCTTCTATTTTCTTTTTTCTTCATTTCTTTGTTCTTCTCTGTTTGAACATCTGTGTCAAGTGATAGTTTTGTCAGACAAAACATCAATGGAAGTTTTGTGACATTGTCAAATTTTAACAAGTCACCACCAGTCAAATAGTCTATTGTTGCAAACCATCCATATCCACTTGATGCAGTTCTTTTTCCACCCTTTTTGAAGACTGATGGAAATTGTTCAATTGTTTGTTTCCTAAATTCCAAAAAAAAACTGCAACTGGATTTCCAATATTGATTGATAATTTCTTGAACTGAAGTTCATTTTCAAGATGAACATCTGCATCATATGGTTCAATGTCATATCTGTTTCCTTGTGTCTTCACTATTGGTCTGTATAAAACAGACATAATTTTTGCAATGTCATTGTCCTTTGCAAAAGTTTCAATGTCTACAAATTCACCCATTGTCATTTCATCAATCTTTGGATGCCATCCATATATCTTGCCATCAATATTTATTTTGGTGATGATTTCTTTTTGAACTGGTTTGCTTATCAGCTTTTGAAGACTTTCTTGAATCTTTTGTAAGTCAGACAATTTCATGTGTTCAACAATTGATTCATCAATTCCACACATTGTGCTGATAGTCTTGACCATTATTTCTTGACCATCTTCCAAATCTTTGACTGCATCATTGTATTTGATGTATGTTTCAATGGTTATGTCATTCCATTCTGTTGGAATACTAATTTCAAATGTCTTCTTCATGTCATAGATTAAAGGTAGTATTTTGATTATTTCCTTTCAAAAAGCATACACACCATAATTTCCTTTGACTTCAAACCACATTCGCATCATCAAAGCATCTGCAAAGTCTGGTGACCTTCCAAGCAAGACTTTGATTGTGTCCTTTGATATGATAGAAAGTTTCTGTGTGTCTTTGTCAATTTTATCACGCTTTATGATTTCAAGTTCTTCAATAATTGTTTGTTTGTATTGTGTTTCACTTATTGCCACCTTGCCAGTATTGACCATTTCTGCAAATTTGAAAAAGCATTGTGTCTTTAGATTTTGAAAGTTTTCTGATTTTAGTGCTTTGCTTCCATTGACAAATCCTTTGCAACCAGACAACAAGTCTTTGACACCACCACCAACACCATCTTCATCCACAATGATGTGTGACCTTTGGACACCATATTGTTGTGCATATGTATTCAATTGGTCAACTACATCTGTGACTGATGACTTGTCAATCTGTTTTATTTTGATTGCATTCAAACCATCCCAGACAACAATGATTGTTTTGTCTGAACCAAATCTTGCAACATCACAAGATATGTGATTCATGCCACCTTCAATTGTGTTGGTAAACATATCATGAATTGAATCATAATCAAACAAAAGTGCATCATCTTCATTGTATTCCCAGTCACCCAGAAGAAGTCTTTGTCTTGATACCTTGTCCAGTTTTTCAAGTTGCTTGATGTAGTGTTGTGAAATTGCAGTGTTGTCAGACACCAATGATTTAATGAATTGTCTGTGTTCTGGAAGTCTGTTTTCTTTTGCTGGTTTGTAGAATTCAGAATACAACCATGACTTTGTTGGATTGCATGTCATCAGTGTTTTTGGAATCAAATCATATTTGTCCAGCTTAAATCTTATTCTTGAATTTAGAATGTTGATTGCTTTGTGTGATACTTCTGCACATTCATCCACAAATGCATCAGTGATTTCAAGACCACCAAGTGATGTGAAATCTTTGTCTGATGGATACAAGAACAAGTCTTTCAGATATATGATTGAACCATTGAAGAAAGTGATTGTTGATTCTTGTGCATTGTATGTGAAATCATCATTTGGTTTCAAACCAACAAAGTCTTGTGCAACTTCAAAGAATGTGTTCAATGTGGTTGCTTTCAGATTTTTCAATTTACTTCTTCCAATCACACTTCTTGTTCCAGCATATTGAAGTCTTCTGTGTATTTGCCACAAACATCCAGTGAAAGTTTTTGAACCACCAGCACCACCACCAAACAACACTTCTGTTGTGGTCTTATCTTCAAGATACTGGAAACACTTCACTTGTGTGTCAAACAGATTGATGTCAATTGTCTTTGGCATTTAATGGTTTCAAGTTTATCACAATTGATTTGTCTGTGATGTCTGCTTTGACTTCTGTTCTTGATAGTTTTGGAACAATATATTCAGACATCTTCAAGATGATTTCCAATGCTCTTTCTGGTTCTTCTTGTGCTACATCAGACAACCACACTTTCATGTTGTCAAGATTATCTTCAACAAGCATTTGAAACGCTTGTCTGATTTCAGCAGTTGTTTTGTTTGGCACTCCTTTTCTGCTTCCAGCAAGTGTGTTTCCTTTTTGAAATGGCATATCAGTCTTTGTCTTTTGATGTCACTTTCTCATGACTTGGTTTGATTTCTTCTGGAATAATATCATCCATTGAAAGTTTTGTTTTTCCTTCATCCAATCTGGTCATCAAATTAGTTGCAGTCTTTAATGACATATCAAGTGCGTATCCTTTGCATATTCCTTGAACATAATTTGAAACACCTATTTGACCATTGAACATTTCTGCAATCATTGTCATGAAATCCACTTGACCATTTTCAAGTCTTGGATATTCTTCTTTCTTAGTCTTCTTTTGAATCTTCTTCATCTGTTGAATCTGTTATATATGGATAATCATCTGGAACATCTTGGTCTGGATTTTTATCTTTCCAATCCTTGATGGCTTGTTCTTCTGCTTCTCTCATTGCTTGTTCTGTTTCTTTGACAATGTCCATGTGTTTTTCATTGTCTGGATTGAAGTCTGTCATTGTGTGTGTTTTTAAGTAATTGTTTAAATTGTTTTTTATCACCATATTTCAAATGACATTTTCTACATAATGCCATAAGATTTTCAATTGTATCTTTAAGTTTAGAACCACCAGATTGTCTTGGTTCAATGTGATGGATGTCCACTGCTTTTTTTCCACACATTTCACAAGGTATGAATTCACCAAACAACACATCAAAATATGTTAAGTATATTTTAGTATGTTTCTGCATCCAGCTTGTCTTTGATTTTGTCAATGGTTCTGTTCATATACTTCAAATAAAATATATCAAATTCAATGTCTTGTTGCTTGTGTTGTTTCCAATAAACATACAAAACTGCTCTAAGTCTTTGTGATGGTGTTTTTCCATCTGTCTTTTCTGCATCTAATTTAAAGCCATCTAATGCATCCAATTCTTCTTGTGATATGTTATCACTTGAAAGATACATAAGTGCTTCTGACTTCCTCAAATCAAACAATTTGACTGCTGATTGTGTGTTCAGTTCATATGTTCCCATGACAATTTTGACTGAACCATCATGTCTTGTTGCAATTGTTTCAACGCTTACTGGTAAAACTAATTTTCCCATGATTTATTTTTCATATTCTTCAATGATTTGTTTCATCTCTTTCAACGCTGATTTTAAGCATGGAACACAACTGCTTGTTTTGGTATTTCCACCAAAATATTTTCTTTGCATATCAAACAAAATTTCTTTCTGTTTTGGATTGATTGTGTTTTGTACTTCATCAACAAGTTTCTTGATTGCAAGATAGTCATTTTCAGTGACTTGAAGAAATTCCCATCTGTCAAATGGACATCTTGCAAAAGATATTTTTGTCTTGACATCCATAAAACAACCACAAGTTTTCTTGTCACCAATTGTGTCACCAATTACTGGTGTTCCACAAGTTCTTGACTTTGGCTTGAAGTATTCACATGCTTCACAAATTGCAATTCTTTTCTTTGCAAGTTCTTTGTCAGCTTTGAATGGTATCATATTAAGTTCTTAATATTTTTTTTCACTTTTTCAATAGTGTATTGAATAGACTTGAAACTGATTTTTGTTTCTTTTGATAGTTGTCTGACAGACAATCCAGTTTCATAGTATAGTTCAAAAAGTCTTCTATCATAGTCATCAAATTGTTTCAGACAATTGTCAATCTTATCATTCAAGTGATTCACATATTCTGTTGATGTGTCTTCTTGAACTGCATTCTTATTTGCAAGGTGTTCCAAAAAAGATGAATCACATTCAATCATGTTCTTTTTAAACTGAACAATCTTCTTGTTGAATTGTGACTTCTTTGAAAAGTATTTCACCATCATAATCTTGCACACATAAGTCTTTATTTTTCCAGAATCAATGATGATAAGCAATCTGTTCTGGTTCATGGTCATCAATTGAAGAAATGTTTCTTGAACCAAATCTTCTGACAAGTCTTTGTCTTTTGTTTGCTTTATTGCAAAACCAAGATAGTAGTCAAAATCTTTGTATATCCATTCAATTGGATGCCATTGTTTTTTCATTCTTCTATTGTGTAGTTGATTTCAGCATCTGGAATTGTTGAATTGATATACCATTCAATGACTTCAATTGCTTGTTCAAATCCAGTGCAAACCAGTGCTTCATATCCTCTTTGACAAAGTTCATCAATTGTTTTTTTCTGTGCTTCTGTTGGATAGTTTCCTTTCACTTTCAATTCAACTGCAAGACCATGTCTGATTTTTCCTTGAACAATTCTTGGTTCATAGATGAACAAGTCTGGAAAACCCTTTCTGAATCCACCTTCTTTTCCTTTTCTTCTTTGTGAATGATGCTTGATATATATTCCACCAAGTGAACCATTGATGAAAATTGATGGATATTGCAATTTCATATATTTGATAATCGCTTTTTGAAGTTCATGTTCAGATTGTTTTCGCATATATTTTTCTTCCATTAATTATTGGAACTGATTGTTCTTCATTGTAGGTTTTATTCTTTACATAAAATTGACCAGTGTCTTTTGTTCCGAATTGCAGTTCCCAAAGTGATTTTGTCACAAACTTTTGTTTTTCTTTCATATCAATCTTAATTGACTTTTATGTTGTTTCAGTCTTTTCATTGATGCATTAAAATATTCCTTGTCTAATTCACAAGCAGTCAAATCAAATCCAAGATTGTGACATGCAATGGCAATTGAACCAGAACCAAGATGTGTGTCAAGTATTTTGTCACCATCTTTTGCATAGTTCATCAATACCCATTCATACAATTGAACTGGCATTTCACAAGGATGAATTCCACTTCTATCTTTTGCAACAAAGTTTGTCCATGTCTGTTCATAAATTTCAACTTTTTTGTGAAATGAACAAGATGCAATCACACATTTTGAGAAATCTGGCATTGGTTGATTCTTTATCCACACAATTGCACCACCTTTTTCTTCAAAGCAGTTGAAATAATTTGCACCAAATATGATTCTATTTTTTGAAACTCTTTTCAATTCATCAAAATATTCTGGTGGTGGTGTTGAATCATTCCATTCAACTTTTTCACCACGAACATTTCCATCAATTTGAACAAAATTTCCAATTCCAAATGGTGCATCAACAATTGCCAAATCAAAATGGTTGTCATCATATCTTGACATTAATTCCATGTTGTCTTCATTTGTGATTGTCATTTGATTTTTTTTACTCATTCAAATATCCTTGTATTTCATTGTGAATTTCCAATTGCTTCACCCTATCTGCAAGATGCAGATTGACTTTTCTTAATACTTCAATTGCTTTTCTGTAATGTTTCAAATTGTTTTCCATTGATTCAATCACATCAACCAATTCTTGCACTTCAGAAATAGTGACAAAGTCTTTTGTTGCTTCTTTGATTTTATCATCTATATTCATGACAAGAAATCTTTCAATTTTTGAACTGATGTTCTTTCAGATAAAGTTGACCAATTTGATTTGTGTTGTGAATGTTGTTTTTCTCTTTCAGTCACAATCATTCCAGTTCTGTTGATGTCATATCTGACAAACCATTCAAGTATCATTCCACCATCAATTCTGTCAAACACTTTTTCATTCATCTTTGCAAGTTTCAAACACATGCCAATGTCATACCAATTGAAGTGACCAAATTTCTGTGTGATAAGATATGCAGTTTCTTCAAGCTGGAATTTTTCCATCTTGTTTTTGCAGTTGTAGAATTCTTGAAACTTAATCAGCATTAACATGATGATGTCAATTGTTTTTTCTTCTTCCAACTTCATCTGCTTTGTCAGTGATGGTGGCTTTGTATTCAGTGCAATTGAAACAATGTCATTCATTTTCAACTTCAACACTTGCTTGTTGAATTCTGGTTGAATAGGTGACAGAATTTGTCTATCTGTATTTTGCAAGGATGTCATCTGCAATGTCATTTTGATTGTTTGTTTTTTTAAGTTGTTGAATTATATTGACTAAATTAGAATTTATCTGTGACAATTTCACTTGCTTCTGCAAAAATGGTTCAAGATTCTTCCAGTTCTTAAATATGTATTTTAAAGCATTCAAAATATTTTCTGGACTATCATCACCTTTTTGTTTGCAAAGTGTCTTCAGATAATTCAAAATGGTCTTCATTGCCTTTCCTTGAACTGCATCAATCTTTGCTGGTGCATCAAAATTTGACAAACAGAATTTGTGATAAATGTCAATAGACATTTTATAAATGGTTTTAGTATCTGTGTTTTTAGTATCTGGTATAGGTTTGTCAATTTCAACAATTGCATTTGTTTGTTTAGACAAATCCATTTGTGTGTTTACACAATTCCATTTGTCAGAATCAACAAATCTTTCTGTGTCTGATATTGCAAACCATTTTGTTCTGTCATACTTCGCTGAATTGAAGTTGTCTTCAATGATGTATTTCTTGTCAACCAGTGATTTCAAAATTCTTCTGATTTGACTTTTGGTGAAGTATGGAAACAATTCATCAAAGGCTGAAACTGAATTGTAAGTCCAGAATCTGCCCTTGTGAAAGTGTTTGTCGTTGGCTTTGTTTTTGCGAATCCAAAAGATGAAGTGTTTCATCAAGATTGATTCTTCAAGACCAATTTCTTTTGCAAGATGTATGTCAAAAGAATGTTCCATTGTCAATTGTTTATTGCTTTAAAGATTTTCAATTCAGAAATCTGCTTCAATTTAGCAATTTTTTTGATTTGTGAATTCATCAAATTGGCATCAGAAAGATATGTGTCAAGTGTTACTCTGGACAAGTTCAGTTCTTTTGCCATGTTTGACTTTGATTCAAACAAATTCTTGAACAATTGTTCTGCTTTGTTTTTTGGTATCCAAATCATCAGAATGGCAAGTCTTCTGGATACATTGTTTGACCACTTTGTTCAGCAAAATTTTCCATTTCATTTGCAATGTCTTTTTTTGCTTGTGTTCTTGTCATTGATTTTGTTTCAATTCCAGTTCTTATTTCACGATTTTCAATTGGTTTGTCTTCCATTACCCATGAAACAATTTGGTCAGCCATATTGAAGACTGAATTCAAATCAGTCTTCTTGTTTGCAATACACAAGTCTGATGCAACTTTCAATGAAGATTGCTTGACAATCATTCTTTGTCTGTCTGGATTTTCACCAAATGCTTGTCTTGGTGTGAATGACTTTTGTTGAAAATGTGGTTTGATTCTCTTTCCAAAATTATTTTCTGTCAATTGATATTCCTTTTCTTGACCAACTGGAAAATTCTTGTTTCCACCATCTTCTGATTTTGACAAGTATTCACCAACATCTTCACCAATTTCAATTTCAAATTTGTAGAAGATACCATGTTGCAATTTCAAGTTTCCATTTGCTTGAACACTTTTGACAATTCCTTTTTTGATTTCCATTTGTTTAGTTGTTTTTAAATGTTTGATTAAATATATTTTCCAATTCTTCAATTGGATTCCCAAAGATATGATTCAAAGAATCACATTTCAAAGTTTGATTTTTTCTGTTTGGTTTTCCAAGTGCTTCCCATTCAGAAATTGGATGTGTCAATGGTGTTCTAATACCATCAATCCATTCTTGTCTTGCATGACACATTTCTTGTTCTTTCACTTCAGTTGCAATCTTTTTTCTTTCATCATACAAATGTGGATTGCCACCAAATAATTCTTCAATAAATTTTTCAAATAGTCTTGACATTTTATTCTTCTTTAAATAGTTCATAAATATCTGAAAAACTTTTGTCACTTAAATACCATGCAACATCTTGTGCTTCTTTAATAGTCAAATGAATTACAAATTTTTTTTCAGTAAGTGATTTAAAAATTGATTCTTTTGTTGATGGAAATTCTTCCATTCTTTCAACCAGAACAACTTTGTATTCTGGCTTTAATTTAGATAATAGATTCATGTTTAAGTTGTTTAGATTTATTTGCAATATAGTTTATTTAGTTAAACAATCATTCATTGAAGATGGTTTTTCTTCAAGATAAATTTTTTCAATTTCAAGTTGAACTTCTGATTCATATGCATCTTTTTTGATGATGTCTTTGCACCTTGCAAAAAGTGATTCACTTCTGAATTCAGCAATCAACTTGAATTCATCATTCTTGACATAATTTACTTTGATTAATATTCCCATTGTTCTTGAATTAGTTTAATTGTTTGTTTTTGTTGCCATTGCATTTGTCTGAACATCCAGTCTGGAAATTCAACAATGTAATGTCTGAACTTCACTTCTGTGTCTGTGATGCAAAAGTCTTCAGTGATGGTTGTGTGTTTCTTTGATAAGAACAACATGTTGTTTCCAAATTTTGAATACTGCACTGCATACGCTTTTTCAGTGTCACAATTTTTGATTCTCTGTCTATAATCAATTTTTATTTTCATAGATGTTTTTTTAACTGATTTAAAATTTGCAATTGTGAATCAATCCTTTGTGCAATTGAAGTGATTGTGTCTTGAAGTTCATGTCTGTTTTCTGGATAAAAATATCCTTTTGAACTTGAACAAATTGGTTCACCTTGATTTCTTAAATGATTGATGATTTTACGCAGTCTAACACCTTGCAATCTGAATTTGGTGTTCTTGTTAAAACCAGAACAAATCTTTGAACCAGCAATCGCATTTGACTTCCCAATGTACTTTTTCAATCCCTTCATGACTGATTGTGCAATCTGCAATTCTTCTTCTGAAAGATTGCATGTTTCATCTTCAAAGTTCTTTAGCATAAGTCATTCATGATTGTCATCATTGTCTTTCTTTTTCGCAAAGAAAACATTGATGCATTGATATTGTAATGAAGTGAAAGATACCTTTGGACAACATCCAAAGATACCTTCTTGCAGTGTGCATGTTTCAGCACTTGTTTGATTAAGCAGTTTTTAAACATATTATTAGAGTATTGAAATACATTTGTTTCTAATGAAATTACTTTCATTTTCAGACAACATGTCAAATTCCACTTCTGACCAATCATCATCATCAAAAGTATTGTCATTATTTAATGGTGAAAAGTGCAAAACATTGTTCAATAATTTATACGCTGAACCAGTTTCTTCAACAATCAATATATTTGTCATTTTGTTTTGTTTAGTTTAATTAATAACAGACACCACATTGTGGTGTTTCGTTCTTCAGAACTCGTCAGTGCTATAGATT
>VTLG01005991.1_pt1 | contig 28412 bp, 37 predicted proteins | sample 4694571 | NCBI WGS metagenome assembly VTLG01 (sample SAMN12604809, study PRJNA352737) | marine metagenome | biome: ENVO:00000447; feature: ENVO:00000209|ENVO:00000569|ENVO:01000036; material: ENVO:00002151; isolation source: viral sequences binned using virsorter ...
CAGGAAACCACGGTAGTAGGAGATCTTCTGTCCACTGCGTGACTTGTTCAGCCACTCATCAAATTTTTTTATACTTAACATATCTTTTAACATCTCAACTTCTTTCTACCCATATTATACAGTAAATCATGGGATAAATCAAGTAAATAATTATGGCAGAATTCAGCCAAAAACACGTGTCAAGTAAAAAATCATTTTGTTGTTGTAAAAATACCACACGCATTATATAACTAAATCCTCAACTTCATTTCATCTCGGTGGACTCTGGCGCACATTCGTTGCGACAGGGTCCCTATGATAAGGACAAAACTGGTGGCACGTAGAATAAGAATTATCTGGTATAAATGGAAAAAGTGGCTAAAATATCAACCTCATAAAACATATTTAAGAGGAAAATAATTTTGACCAAGATATGGCTGTTATTAATGCTATTATCTTCCCCGAATCAACCGTCCGTTAAATACACCGCAGCAATCTACCCAACGGAAGATCAATGCATAACGGCACGAACGAATTACATGGAAGTATATGAGGCAAAACCACCGGAATATAAGCTTACGTTGAAAACCGAGGCTTTCTGCATACCATTTGACTCATTTCCTATTGCGGGAATGCCCAAGCCGGTGAATACATGAGAATTATCATTTTACTGTTGGCGCTTCTTATGATAGGATGCGCTGGATTGTCCGTTAAACCTCATAAGACATCAGTTACATATGGAAGATCTTATATAGACAAGTCTGACGAGGACAAGACGGACTCACAAAAAGATTCGTTTGGAATTAAACAAGACTTCATATGGGAATAGGAGGATAATATGGTAGTAGGAAAAATACTAGGAATGGCTGGCAAAAAGCTGGCTAAGAAATTTCTCAGTAAAAAATTGGGGAAGAAAGGAATGAGCACTTTTGAAAAAAGAAGAGCTGTTCTTTCTGGAAGTCCTTTAAGTAAGTGGCATTATAAGCCAACAAAGGATAGACCCACCATTTTAAGTAAACACTATAAGAAGAAGGACTAAGTTCATGAACGGACTTAAGATATCCTTCGCCGTCGTGGCGTTTGTGCTGATTCAGGGTGTGGCAGTCATATGGTACGTGAGCAAACTGGATTCTCGGGTCGACCAGATGTACAAAAGCTTTGAAGAAGAAAATAAAAAAGAAGTGATTGAGAATCAGGTCAAAATGAAAATTGATCTGGAAAATTTAATCGCCGATGTTAATGAACTGCAAAAAGAGATGAGGCAGATGAACAAGAAAGACAAAGAAATAGTAAGGCAGAATAAATCCATAGAGCAACAGCACAAGGATCTTTTCCAGATGTTGCAAGGATCCAACGACATGATTCAACAGAACCAGACCAAGGGTGGTTCATACAGTTACGGAGACTAAATGACCGACTGGTTTGATAAATCAGCTATAATCATTGGAATCATAGCAGTAATAATATTTGTATTGGTGGTGGTATAATGGCAGACCGCATGGATATCAGTGATAAAACAGCGATCAGCATGCCTATGCGCAACCTTCTCGCGATCCTCACGGCCACAGCGATTGGCGTCTACGCCTTCTTCGGGATCCAGGAAAAGTTAAACAACCTCCAAACAGTACAGACTCTCATGGAATCCGACCTCGTGAAAAACACGGAATTCCGCATAAAATGGCCCCGTGGTGAATTAGGCAGTTTACCCGCGGATGCTCAGCAGGACCTCCTTATAGAATTTATGGCCCAGCAGCTCGAGGGTATGCAAAAGGACATGGAGTCAATGATGTCAAATACCGTGAATATAAAGAGATCACAGCAGGACATAGAACGCTTGCTCAACGACGTGGAGAAGCTCAAAGATAAAATTAGGGAGAATGGCAATGGAGGTAATTAGCATCATAGTCATGTTCGTTTTCGGGAACATGAATGACCAAGAGCATAGAATGACACAGTATGTTCCAATGGAATCACTGTCCTCATGCATGAAGGAAGTGAGAATACTCAAGAAAAAAGAAACAGATTATACAAAGGACGCATTTTGTGGTCCTGCTCTGGTGGAGCTGAGTGATGACGGGGAAATCCTGACATTGCACACTGAGATCCCAGAAGGGGCGAAGATGGTGCGTAAGAAAATAAGCAAGGAAGCATTTGAGAGATGGACACTTAGGTCCAAGGAAAAATGGAATAATAAATGAAAGAACAAATAATAGAGCAATTGAAGACAGTATATGATCCAGAGATAACATCCATTAATATATTTGACTTAGGATTAGTTTATGACATTGATATTAAGGATAAGGATGTCACTATTACTCATACTCTTACATCCATGCTTTGTCCGATGGCAGAGGCAATCTCTGAAAGCATCAAGCAGGCAGTGATGAAAGTAGAGGGAATAGGTGAAGTTAAGGTTAAACTGACTCATACACCACCATTCACCAAGGAAATGATGAGTGAGGATGCTAGATTTGCTTTAGGTTTGTGATGTTTGGTCTTTGTGTTGTCCGTACGATTGAATCACTTTCAACATCGAATAAACCCCATTCCTCCGACCAGGAGTCAAAAGAGTGTCAAGGTTCAAATCGTTTAATTCTTTTTCTTCAAAAGATGCTATATCGCTTCTTGTAGAATTGCTGAACACATCAGCCAGAAGACACACCATACCCTTCGATATTAGTGCAGCTGAATCAGCTGTAAAATAAATCTTATCATCATATGTAAAGTGAGGAACAACCCACGTTTGTGATTGACAACCTGGGACCTCGAACTCTTTCAACCGGTGCTGTTCTGGAATCGTCACTGACTTCTTCCCCAACTCCATAAGCCACGTATAGCGGTCCATCATGTCATCTATATTATTTAAAGTATCAACGTACGTTTGTAATCGAGTGTGAATAGTCATATTTATAGAATTCTGTGTTCTTACAGTTGTGACAGAACCGATCTGTCTTTGCCTGGATGTCAAATGTTTCGTGGCATATGTTACATGTTCTTTCCCCTATCTTCGGAAGATAATGCTCGTCACGGATGCCTTGTTTTGGATGTGATTTTTTCATTATCCACTCCCTTTCAAAATTTTATTAACGTAGTCATCGTCAATAGGTTCAATCTTGTCCTGCATCTCTTCGGAGTAGGTTTTTGGAGGCTCATAGACAAAGTGGGTGGCGCAATATTCACACATAGCTTTACCATCCTTATCAAACGTGTACCACACAATGGGATGGTCATCATCACATGAAAATGTTTCTGTGTGAATTATTTTAGGTTCCATTCTTTAATTCTTTAATTCTTTTGTAAAGAGAGTATTTTTCTTTTACTTCCTCCTGGACCTGCTTCTTAAGCAAGTCGTTTTTATTTTTTAGATCTTTAACCTCAGCCAGAAAAGCTCTGCGCATCTGCTCCATGGGATCATCTTCATGATTTTTCCAACTCATAAATTTTTAGGGCCAGTGTATTTTGAATCTTCAGAAGGAACATATCCGTTCCTTATCTTATCCCGGTACAACGCACCGATGACAGCGTTCTTTGTTGTCCTAAAGATCTTTGCGATTTGACTTGTGCTGTTTGATGCGTATAAAAATTTAACTTGAATTAATTCTGAATCGCTCCATTTTCCTCTTGGTCTCATCTCATCCATGCTTGTATCTCTTTCTGTTACGCTTGTTCCATCTTTTATTCCATCCCCAACAACTAATCTTGCCTCCATATGTCTCACATATAGAGTAGAACCAATCTTTGGTCCTAAACACTAAATTACCCGGGTAGTATTGCCCGGGTAGACTCTTTAAACCCCGATATAGGCCCGCTATGAGCTTTTTTATTTGGCTGAATACGGTCTTTTCCACCCCTGGATCCCAAACGTCCATCATTCCTTATCCACCAGCATTTTTTCATCTTTTAATTTTTCCTGGTCAATATTATAGATAATATTGAATGAAATTGAACGACGTTCCTGATCTTTAGTCCGAAATGGATACGCCGTGTGATGTAGCCACGCCGGAAAGACATATAGGTCTCCAACCTTTGGAGATGTTTTAACGCTGTTCCTACTGAACGCCTGCGGCACACCTGTAATGAACTCAATGTCGCCAACCGATGGGTGATGATCTTCCTTCTTGTATTCCTCTTCCAGTCCTTCCGGCACCTTCAAGTAAAGAACTCCGGATAAATCCCCGGAGTGAATGTGAAGTGGATTGAAGTCCCCTCCCCACTGGCTTACGCACCACACCGTTAAGACCTGACATCCTGTAATATATTTCCTTGCTATGTTTGTTGTGCTAGGAGGAGCGTTCCTTAAATAAGAAACACCCAATTGTTCTTCTGTTCCTCGTACATCAACAGCAATCATACGTTCAGCTAGTTTTCTTAAAATATTAGAAAAATTTTCTTCCTTGTTAAGAAATTCCCCACTTAGCTTAAATTCCTTCTTGACATTTCCAGCCAGTTGTCCTGAGTAGTCATAGTCTTTTAGTTTCTGCTCATCAGCGAGTGTTTCATCACAGTGCGCATTCAGATTGTCCACGACATACGAAGGGATAGTTGTCTTTAATATGGGAGGTCCGAAAGGAAGAAGGGTTTCTATCTTAATTTGTTTGTCCGTCATTCTTTCTCCATTTTTTTAGTCATTGGAACCACGTTATCCTTTTCTTTGGAAACCAGTTTAGCGTTGAACGCAATTGAAATTCGTTGTCCCTTCGATGGATTAGGCACCACGTCATGTAATACATAGGATGGAAAGCACAGTATGTCACCGTCCGTTGGATTGTGTCCAATCATGTTGGCATGCGGCATGTGCGGAGGAATCATTTTGTATAACTGTTCATGCGTTGCAAAACGAATGACACCAGTCCCGTATCCCTTGACATAATATACACCGGATAAATCCGCATCCGCACGGTAGTGTGTGTGGAATATGTTAGACCCACCTGGCTCATTAACATTTGTCCAGTAGGTTATCTTCGCATCTACGATCTTACCTGGCATGTAGTGATCTGTCCATGCGGAAAGAATCACACCAATTGGTTTCATTAATTCCTTTTCGCACTGGTATTTGAATAGGCTTCTCCAGCAACCAGGATTGGTTGCCTCTATTCCTTTAGGATCTTTTTTCTTTTCTTTCTCTATCTCCGTCATCAACAGGTTGTTGAGATTGGAATAGTTATCGTAATTCTTGTAGAATAGGCGTGTATCCTGGATTGGAATCTTCGCTATTACTACCTTCCCGTCTTTTTCTTGCGCCATTTTGATGACCTCAACTTTCTTTTTTTGCTTCCGACCTTTCTCCGGCCCCTGTGTTTTGCTAAGCCCACCTTAGCCATTATGGTCCCACATACTTCTCTTTATATTTCTCAGAAATCTCCAAAGAGCACTGAGGACCGCATAAAAAGTTAATCTTATATTTAAGAGAAGGATACCACGCTTTAGAGAGCGAATATCTCCATTCATTGCCATCAATCCATTCATCACAGTTGAAACATTTGAATTCAGGCGCCGTTCCTCCTTTAGGGCCCGGTCGCACGCTGTTCGGATCATAGTCCTCTCCTTTCTTATACCCCACAAAGTCCTTCGCATTCATCCTTAAATTCCTCATCGAATGTTTCACCGAAAAGGCTTTGCTGCTTAGGCTTCTCCTGGAAGTCTATACTTCTGAGTGGAACCGCTGATTTGTGAAGGAATAATTCTGCTTCTGTATTTTTTAATCCTTTTCTAATCTTATCATCAACTTCACATGCATCCTCAAAATCTCCTGGATAATTCTTTTGCATGTTTTTCCACTGGTCGTTGTGATGGTATGGACATCCTATGCAGGATGATTTACCTGGCATTGGATGTACTCCACTTTCCTTGTACCATCTTAGGCAATCGGATCTTGACATTTTCATTTCAATGAGAGGCCAACGTGATTCAAGCCAGTACATTCTAGCCTTCTTCATTCGCATCGCTTCATCGGTTGATATACCTATCCATTGTTCGACGATCATATCTTTTTTAACCCGATGTCTTGGTTTTATACCAAGAATTTCCCTCATCTTTTTTTGTATGGGGATAACTTTGTAATCATGTGTACATTGTCTATATAGCATTCCAACCTTTCCACCAGGACGTGCAGCAAATAGTGGTGGATTCGGTACGCGTCCGGCGAAAGATTTATGCTCCTCATTTGACCCCTTAATAGGGTTCGCTGCACGAATAAGATCCTCACGGATATTGCTTCGTTCTACAGTAATGATAGGGCAAATTGTTATGGCTTTCTTTAAATATTCTACATGTTCATAGACAAAGGATGGTTCCCATCCTGTATCGGCAAATATCATGTAGTCTGGTTTGTGTTTGGTTAGTCCTTCTTGTGCCATGAGTGCGAGACAGGAAGACTGAACCCCTGCGCCGAGCGAAAGGATGCGTAATGTTGGCTCTCGTTTCTTTCCTTCCTCGTCAAAGTATTCCGGCTCTTTCGTAGCAGCCACAGCGGCCATCGTATTAAGTTGCTTGCGATTAGGCTTAAGTTTTGTAGACATTTCTTCCACAAGCTTTCGTCTTTCGTATTCCATTTGTTCTGGGTTGATTGCAAATCCATGTTTCACTCCATCGGCTCGTTTCTTTCCTTGGGCCCTATACCCGGGTTTTCCTTTACTTTTCGTTGTCATTCAGCTCTCTAATTGTTTGGATTATTTTTTGCGTATAATACACGTCTTCAGCATAAATTGCAAGTGTCCCCGCTAACTTTTCCACATCCACTAAATCACTAGAATACTGCATCAATCTTTCCTCTCTAAAATCATTATAATGATGGTTATAATTTAATAATTCGATATAGTAAGATATGGATTCGCATTTAGTCTCAAAGATCCTAAGCCCCCAACTCGCATTAGGTTTATTCAAGGGTTTTATTTGGTCATCTGCTGGGTCAAATGTTCGAATCCCTAATAAATTATTGCCTTCAACTGCAAATCGTGAACGTCCCCACTCGGATTCATGAATTGCTTGCGCTAGAACTAAATCTACTGGAACCCTCTCGTGCTCTGAATACATAGAATTAAGATGAACAGTACACGCTATAACATCCTCAATAAACTCCTTGTTATTGGTATAATCCATTGAGGAATTAAAAGATAGGCAAGCTATTAATGTTGCACAGATCCAGTTCATCCGCCCCAACTTTCATTTAATTCAGTATCTACTTTTGATGGCACTTCTAATTTAATACAGTTTTCCATTATTTCTTTTATTTGTTTTCCTTCTTTCTCATTCTTAACAGAACAATCCAATTCATCATGAACTTGAATAAGAGGAATAATACCTATTTCCTCATACACATCAACCATCGCCTTCTTGGTTTGATCTGCAGCTGATCCTTGAATCAGTCTGTTTAAGGCCTTGTAGGTATAAGCTCTTTTAATCGCCATCCCATACTCTGTCTGTGCTTGATTTAGTGGTAGTGCCTTATGCACACCCCAAGATGTAGGTTCCCATAGATCAAATCTACATTTTCTTCCAAGGAGAGTTCTAATGACACCTTTGCTATTGGCACGGTTCATTACCGCTTCCAACATTCCTTTCATAAACGGAACCTTAGCATGGAAATCTTGTAGCATTGTCTTAGCTTCTTGTGGTTCCATATCCAATTCTCTAGCTAATTTATGATACCCCATTCCATACATAACTCCTAGTCCGATAGTCTTCGCAAGGCGTCTCTGAACTCCTGCCATTTCCGCTGTCTGTTGATGAAAATCGAGGTCTTTCTCACGGTATGCTTTCTGTACTTCCCCAGAACCGGGTTGATCGACGAGTCTTGCAAAGTGCGTGAGTAGTCTTGGCTCTTGTTGCGAGTAGTCCGCTTTAAGCCAATACTCCCCAGTTTCTGGAATAAAGATTTTCCTAATGTCTTTCGCGAATTGGCCTCTGCTAGGGATTTGCTGAAGATTAGGATGATTATAAGAAAAGCGACCAGTGACAGTACCTCCACTGTCAGACCTAATTTGGTTAATATGGGCATGTATTCTTCCCTCCTTATTATGCTTTAAGAGTCCATGCAGGAAGGTTCCTCTTAATTTGTTTAGTTCCCTCGCCTGCATAATTAATCGAGGAAGTTCGTGTGGGTGGTCCGTCAGGAACATCTTAGTGAATGATGGAGAGTTGGTCTTTTCCGTTCTCTCATATGGTAAGTTTAAAGCATCAAAAGCTTTTGATATTGAAGCTGCTGCCCATATCTCCACATTAAGGTTTGTAAGATCCTTTATTCTCTTTAATAATTTCTTTTCTTTGTTCTTAAATCGTTCTATCAGTTTCTCTGCGCTGTGGGTATCTATACGCACACCTTTTTTAGTCATTTGAAAAATCACATTGATTAATCTGCATTCTATGTCATATACTGTCTGTAGATTATCTTTTGTAATTTCCCATGACAATTTCTCATGAAGCTTTAATGTTAACCTTGCATCTTTTTCAGCGTATTCTCCAACAAATTGTGCCGGTAATCTGTACATTTCATTCTTCGGGTCTACTCCAAACGCATCTGCGGCTTCCCGTAATTTTGTTTCATTTTTTCTCTCCCCTAGGTACTCTGCTGAAATGCTATTTAGTGTATAGGAAAAACGATTCTCATCAATAAGGGCCATGGCAACCATGGTATCATGAACTCGACCTTTAACCTCTATTCCTAGTGTTGAAAGCCAACCAATATCATATTGAGCATTGTGAAACACTTTCTCAATTGAATCATCTTCACATATGGATTTAACATATTTAATAACTTTCTTTTCATCCATATTTCCCCCACCTTCATGAGCGATCGGATAATATCCTGTAAAACCATTAGATGAGACTGCAATTCCAATCACTTGCCCTCTTCTAGTCGGCCAACCTGGTCCTTCCTTAATTAATTCTGGGTCACAAGTCTCCAGGTCAATTGCCACTTTATTATGTGTAGTTAAATCTGGGAAGGTCGTAGGTGACACCCATTCTGAATTAATCTCCTTAAACATATCTTTCATCATTTGATTTTCTCCTTTAGTTGTGTGGACATTCTTCTTTTTTTATTTTTTTAGTTAATTTCATTACATATTTTCTAGTTTTTTCTCCTTCTATCTCTCCTCTACATTTAGGATACTTATCTTCCAATAAGAGTTCAGCATAGTGAATAACTTTTTCAATATCCTGCCTTCCTCCTTTAATACTATGTCTTGTAATATACTTAACAATGTTTCCTTCATACCATCCAAGTTTATTCTTGACGATATAATGACTTGGCTGGATTACCATTCTTTTATAATGATCCCCTCCTATTTGTTTTTTATGCGCACTCATATTATAAATCCTCCATATCTCTGCGGTTGTACTATATGTAGTGTATCTCTTGCGCGTGTAGCCCCTACATAGAACACACGTGTTTCATCATCTGCATTTACTTCCATGGCTTCTTGGGCCTTGCGTGATAAATCTGTAAGGAGCATAACATTATCCGCCTCTCCTCCTTTAGCACCATGAATGGTGCTTAAATTAATTCTTGCTTCTGTGTCACCAGTATTATTTCTTGACTCTATTGCTCTTAAAAATTCTCTATCGCGATTTCCGACCTTATCAAAGGCCACATCCCACGGTCGTCCTGATACAAGAAGACCGTGATGCATAACTAATTCTTCTGTTTCATATTTTTCTTTATCAGCTGTTTTCAACTGCTTAAATCCTCTTTCAATACCTACTTCTGTGGACATATAAGAATATATGGATTTAACTTCTGGTAGCTCTATATATTCTCCTTCATTTAATCTTTTCCATGCATTAACTGCATTTAATAGTTTTGGTGATACTGGTAATTTATTATTTCTTTTATATAATAACCCTTGTAATCTTACATCTCGTTCAATTTCATCTAATAGATATTGTGTCCGTGCCATCACTAGCCATGTGCCACTACCCTTTAAGTCTACACTCTCTGGATAGGAATGGTAGCGCAATAATCCTTCTCTATTTGTTCCTTTCCAACTCTTTGATCTCCTGTTTCTTACATTACTAATAATTTCTTGTGATAAACTCTGAACTACTCTTGGGCACCTATAGGATTGTGTGAGAACTTTAGTTTCTCCTGGCATATTAATTAAATGCTCCACGTCAGCACCAGCCCATCTGTAAATAGCTTGGTCATCATCACCACTTATGTAAATTTGTTTTACATCTTGGGTAATCTTATCAATCATTCTCCATTGCAATCTACATAAATCCTGTGCCTCATCAACAAATACCACTTCCAATTTAGGAACAGGACCTGAATTGAGATAAAACTCAATCATATCCGTGAAGTCAAACAGTTCTTTCTTCTTCTTGAATTCTTCAAGTGCTCTTTTCGTTCTTAATAATGCATGCCAGGAAATGTCTTGCAAATTAGAATTGTTATAATGATGATCCAGCTCCAGGCATTTCATTCTTGCAAGATTAACTTCATTTATCAGTATGTTATCTGTTGTAAATACCCCTCCTGATTCAATGCCATCGGTCACAGATCCTAAATCCATTCCAAATGCTTGTGCAAACTCTTTATAATTATCTCTTGACATTACCTCTGATTTAGTAAGCCCTAATTGATGGAATGCAAAAGAATGAAGTGTCCTGAAGTTAGGAAGATGTTGCTCCTCTAAATTAAACTTCTTCATTGCCCGGTCACGAGCCTCGTTTGCCGCCTTCTTGGTGAATGCAACGAATGCAATCCTATCCGGTGGTGTGCCTCTAGCCAATTCCTGTTCCACAAGACTCAATAGGTTATGAGTCTTTCCGGTGCCAGGAGGACCTAGGATGATTTTAGTTTTCATTTCTAAGCCTTTCTTCCTCTTCTCTATGACAATTGGCGCATAATACTATGCACTTCTCCATTTCCTTCTTCATTTTTTCATACTGCTTCCAGCTTGTTTTCCAATGAGAAGAAACATTTATAATTTTATCTTCCCTATTTTCATGATGAAAATCTAATGACACGGCTTTTTTCCATCGTGTATAACCACAATGAGCACATCCTTTTTTAACTTTATAATCATTTACTTCATCGGCAATTAAATCGTACACTATTTTTTTATTAGCTCTATTCTGTACAACTTTTAATTTAAAAGCTTCCGGGTTCCTCCAATCATCTGGGTAAGTTCCATCTTTTCTTTTCCCTCTGTTATATCTTTTTCCTACCCACACATAACCATCTTCTCTTGTATCTCCGTATTTATAATTAGAATGGGGCACTGTCTATCTCCTTTATGTCAAATTCTGAATTTTGTTGCTGATAAGCTGGAATGCCCCACACTCTAGTGGTTCGTCCCTTTAAATTAAACTTATCACTTTTGCCTCCAAGATCATGTAGACGTGCGACAAGTTGTCCACCATTGTAGTGAGTGAACTTGTTGCGTGTCAGATAGTCCTGCAGGTCCTTCAGTCTAAACCATGTTTTTCCTTCCTCCGTCCACGGTCTTCTCATCAGGATCTCATCCCTATTGAGAGCCTGTGCGCGATCAGTACAAAACTCCTGGAGGTAAGCTTCAAACTGACCAGCGACAGACCCATCACTTGACACCTCGATTTCGAGTGCGTTATCCATCAAGGCTTGGATCCTCTCCTGCCATAGTGACTCTTTTATCTTCTGAGGCATGATGCGCAGTATGTCCATGCACTTTCGTTGAAACTTGCTTTGGATCTGCAACTCCTCAGTTGATAATTCTAAACGATGCCCATTAACATCCAGGAACCATACACGCGGCATGGACAGCTGAACTGTCAAAGCACCAAATTCTATAGTTGAACCACCTTGTCCAATACCATGCTTTCTTGTTCTACATAGCTTTGAATTGCAATAAGCATTAATTGGTGGTTCCTTACATCTGTAATTATAATCTTTTTTCTCTAGTTGTTTTTGGACAATGACAACCTCCTGGGCCGCGAGCGGCGGTGTCATATAACTTCTGTTATGCTCTTCCAGCAGTGTCTTCCAGCTGTCTGGATCAAACTTTCTTAAGTAAACTCCGATGTTAAATAGACCATTGTTCCGTGTTCCTTGTGGAAATCCTTGTGCGCATAATTGCTGCAAGCATGGTGGTCCATCTTTAATGACCCCCTCTGAAGTCTTAACCTGAATGGAATCAAGATCTTCCACGACATATCTATTATATAAATTTATGAATTCTTTTAATGTGGCTGCTGTGCCATCATCCTTGTAGGCATAGCGTGTTGTGTTTCTTGAATTGTAATAAGGTAAATTTAAAAAATTTCCTAGGTCACCCTTGGAAACGAGAATGCTTGATTGCTTTGGGAATACTTCAGCAGTGGAATATCCGAGGTCTGCTTTGATTTCTTTTAATTTTTCTTGAACTAATTTTGCAGCAACAGGTTTCTTGGTGAATAAAAATAAATGAAGACCCCCACTCTTTGACCGGCATGGGACAAGAGGAATCTTAAGTTTTCTAATGGCGTGAATTATTTTATTATAGTCAATAGGATAAGTATCAATATCAATACAACCCCATCGGGATGTGTTATCAGCCATGATAGGAATAATACCCAAAGAAGGGCCCTTACCAGCCAAATGCTCACTCCATAACTCTTCCGTAACAAGCTTTTTAACAATGTACGACTTTCCTTCCTGCTTACCGTCAGCACGTTTCCCTTCGGATCTGTGCTGACCATAAGCTACATCCAATCCTTCAAATATAGATTTGAACTCTTCCACTAAACCTCCAGTTTATGAAAACTTACCTTAAAACGGTATGTCTTCGTCGCTTTCTTTTGAGTTTGTTTGTGGAGCCTCTTTTACAGGTTCCCCCTCAACGATAGGTTTAGCTTCGACTTCTCCTCTGGATACAGTGGTTGAAAATGATTTTGATTCACTATAGATATCAGCGTCTTCAACCTGCCCAACTTTCTCAACTTGATACCCAAACCAACTGCCTCGATCATTGGACTCACTAACAGTAGTAAGCTTATAAATCATTGCGTATGTTGGTGGAGTAAAACTTCCCGATGGACCTTTAACTTTTTGTGATAACATTAAGCTATTCCAACGTCTGCTCTTTTTTAATTGAGTAGATGTCATACTAATAACAGCTTGTGCCCAACTACCATCTTTTGCTTGAACCATTACATAATGGTAAGCGGTAGTTGCAATGTAGTTGCCGTTTGGCAATACATCTTTAAAAGTTATCTGGTCACGCTTTGTTTGGGATAAGATCCCACTGTCAGCGCTGTGAGAATTAACAAATCCTCCACCGGATTCACGTGGTTTCCATTCCACGTATCGTAGTTGATAAAGTACAGGAATCACGTTTAATGAATCACTGACTTCCTGTGACACAGTATTATAAAACTGTCCCACTTTTGCTCCTTCAGTATGCTCCGCTTTTGATGGATTCAATTGCGGACTATTGGACTGAAGAATGTTGATGTAAGGAATAGCGATGTCTCTTGATAAATCAAGATTACCGAATCCACTTGCATCCCTTGAATCACTAGCAAGAACTGCTAGATCTAGTTTTGCCGCTTTTGCGACTGCTTTAGTTTGTGCCATAGGGCCTCTCTCCTTTAGTTTTTAATCGTTGTTTTTTGTCCGACGTAAGCTCCTAACAAATCCATAGGTAATTGCTTACCTGCTTCATGTTGCTCACGTATAAATGCGCGAAGGGTGGAAGGTTCGACCCATTCACGTTGTGAGGATTGATAACCTTTTTCATTCAAAGTATCAATTAATCCTCTAGCTTTCTCATCTTCATTCCTCCCAAAGCTACAAGAGACTTGGTTCTTTATCATGTCCCCAAATCCGTTGTCTCTTAACCATGTGAAAGCAGGCTGTTTTTTATCTTCCTTTATGGAAGCACCATAGTAGTTCCCTACTTTGATAAGTCTGCCATCAGCAAGTTTTAACTCTGATAGTCCTACCTCTGCAAAGAGGTTAGGTAAAACATTTTCTGATAAATGTTTTTTATAATCTTTTTTCTTTTTTAATTGCTCTTCTATATTACTGATCTCTTGATCCGTATCAGCAATGTCATTCGCTACTGAACCAATCTTACCCATGTTATCGTGGGCCGTGGAGCCAGCATCTTGTTGCATTTGTTTTAATAAGTTATTCATTTCTACCTCTCAAATCTATTTCTATATCGTAATATTTCTTTTCGTCGCGGTCCCACTTCAGGACTTTAAATTTTCCATTGTTAATATCACTGACAACGGCACCCGCAACCGCTATTATAGCAGGGTCTCCCATTAAAAGCAAGTAGTCATTATCATTAAAATCTTTTAATGCATGTTGTAACTTAAAAGTAAGAGGACCAGAGGCTAAAACTATTTGTTTATTATCAGGAAGTACAACTTTTAAATCACCAAACTTTTCAGCTGATCTAATGTTTCTTCCCATTTCTTGTAAAACGTAAACTGTCATAATTTTATTTCTTGCATCCTATTATATACTATGTTATAATCAAAGTCAAGATTAGAAATAAGAATGTATAAATTTAAAACAGAGCCATATGAGCATCAGAAAGATGCATTAAAAAAATGCTATAACAAAGAAGCATTCGCTATCTTTGCGGAAATGGGTACTGGGAAAACTAAAATTGCATTGGACAATGCATGCATACTTTATAACCAAGGCAAAATAGACCGCTTACTAGTGGTTGCCCCTAAAGGTGCTTACATGACCTGGTTCGACCAGGAAATTCCCACCCATGTTCCTGACTACATAGAAAAGAAAATGGTTATATGGAAACAATCCACAAGCCAGAAATATATGTCAGAATTAAGATCAATGATGAATAATAATTTTGAATTGAAAATAATGATAATGAATGTTGAAGCTTTTTCCTCAAAAAGAGGAGTTGATTTCGCAAGGCTATTTCTTATTGGAAGATCCATGATGATCGTGGACGAAAGCACAACGATTAAAAATCCAAAGGCAAAAAGAACAAAAGCTATTTTGGATTTAAGAAAAGAAACTAAATATAGAAGAATTTTAACCGGATCTCCAGTGACACAATCACCAATGGATCTGTGGGCGCAGATGGATTTTCTTGATCCGGAAATATTAGGACAGTCAAGCTATTATGCTTTTAGAACCCGGTACGCCGTGGTCATAGAGGCAACGGCAGCTGGTGGAACCCATCGCTACCAGAAGATTGTTAAGTTTAGAAATCTAAAGGAACTAGGGGATATCGTATCACCTCATTCATACCGCATATTGAAGAAAGACTGCTTAGACCTACCAGATAAGGTATACACCAAGCGTGAAGTGGAACTCAGCGATGAGCAGAAAAAAGCATATGGTGAAATGAAAGAGAATGCAATATCAGTACTTAAAGGACAGTCCATGACAGCTATCAATGTTTTGACACAATTGATTCGGTTGCACCAAATTACATGTGGGCATATGAAGACCGATAGTGCTGAAACATTAGATCTTAAAAATAACAGACTTGATGAATTAATGCAGATTCTAGGTGAAACTACAGGGAAAGTAATTATATGGGCAAACTATATCCATGATATAGAAGCCATTGAAAAAATGATTAAGAAAGAATTTGGTAATGAGTCATGCTGCACTTATTACGGCGCAACAGCGACGGAAGATAGACAGAAATGCATCAATAAATTCCAGGACCCAGATTCAAAGCTTCGTTTCTTCATAGGAAACACCCAGACTGGTGGGTATGGAATTACATTAACTGAAGCAAGCACTGTCATATACTATTCAAACAATTATGATTTAGAGAAAAGAATACAATCCGAGGATCGTGCCCATAGAATAGGACAGAAGAACAAAGTACTCTACATAGACCTAGTAACAAAAGGGACTGTAGATGAAAAGATCATACAGTCCCTTCGGAATAAAGTTAATATCGCTAAAGAAATTAGCGGTGAAGAACTTTCTAGTTGGATTTAATTTTTATTTGTTTTGGTTTTTCGGACTCTGGTATATCACGGTGATATGCCACTTTTAAAAGACCATCCTTTAGCTCTGCTCCGTTAACAATGATATGTTCGTGAAGACGGAAACTTTTTTGGAAAGTTCTATCCGATATTCCCTTGTGATAAAAATCTTCTGATTTCTTTTCTTCCTTGCATCCATAAACATGCAAGGTTTGATCTTTAACCTCAACTTTCAGATCTTTCTCAGCGAACCCAGCCACAGCGAATTCAATGACACCAACGTCATCTTTTTCTTTTATGTTGTATGGTGGATAAGTTGATACTCTTCTAAAACTGTCAAAAAAGTCGTTGTGAAAACCAAGAAAATGGTTACGTATTAGATCTAGCTCGTTCATAATTACCTCCTATTAAGCAAGATTTAGTAGGACCCATTACGGCGTCCTGTGTATATTATATAAGAGTTTCTAGGTACAAGTCAAGTTTTTTCATGAAGGAATCACCTGCGCGGTTGAATTTTTCCCCCATCAGCTCAAATCGCTGAAATGTCAGATCACGAGAGCACATAAGAATGACGCCCTGGTCTATATCGGTCCCAAACAGCTTGTTATGGGCCATGGCGTACGCTGAAAGCTGCATGAGGTAGTCCTGTATCCATTCACGCTTCTTTGGCCTATTTGTTTGTTTAAAATCAATAATTGTAGGACGTCCTTTGTAGACGCCAATCATGTCAGTTGTTCCTGCGTATTTTCCGGGGTAATAAAGGTGAACTTCAGAACCCCACACTTCCGTGATGTCCTTGAAGGATTCCTCTATGATTTTTTTGGCCATTTTCTCTGCCTGCACCCCTATTTTAGTGAGATCCTTGTAATCATGTTTGTTCACAAAATGTTCTATATATAGGTGGAGAGCGGTTCCAATTCTGCCAGAATCCCGAATGATTTGCTCTGCTTTTTTCTCGCCAATTTTTTCACGCCACTTTTTCAGGAAAGAGCGGTCCTTTGTCTTATTCAGCACGGACGTGACCGACGGTAAGCTTTCACCATCCGGTGTAAGATATAATCTTACGTCCCCGTCTTCCCGTTTAAGATCTGCGTAATTATATTTCTTTATTAATTGCACACGTCATTATACCATAAGTGAAACGATTCCGCCAGTGTTCATTTCACGAGGATTATATCGCGTGGTATCAAAGGAGGTGACTCCTCTCATTTCATTTGGATTAAGCACGTCCCTTTGCGCCACCTGCTGAAGATTTCTGTAATCTCTTATATTTGTAATAGCATTGCCCTGCCTGTCCACTGGAACACCTGTCATTCTATTTATGTCTTTTGCCATGTTTCCAACCGTATTCGTTCCGGCGTACACATCAGCAAGTGTCATTCCACCTAGCGCTACATTTCCTAGCCAACCAGCAGTTTTTGTCACCGGATTGTTTATTATTCTTTGACCTATAGTAGACCACGGTATACCTGACTTGATGGGCTGCCCTGCTTGATATCTTCCCCATATGTCGGCAGCCTTGTGGGGAATGCGCATTATGTTTTCCCACTTGCTCTTTGGAAAATGAATACCTTTTAATTTTAAACCTGCTATTCTGTTTTTAACATAGTTAACATCGGCAAAATCATAGTCCCTAAAATTTTGCTTGAAGGATTCCAATAGATTAATCTTAGCTTTATTGGCAATTTCTTGCGGTGGGGTTATTTCATTAAAAGGGGCCCAGCCCTTTTTTAATCTTGAAGATACATTTTTTTCAAAACTTGTCATTGGAGTTTCAAATGACTGATAAGCGTTTAATACGTCTTTTTGTCTTGGATAAGTTACAAGGGGATTAGATGTATATCTTCCTACTAAATGACTCTCAGGTATATCTGTTCCGGGTACATTTAAAGCTTCAATTGTATGTGGCCCAAAAGTCTTACTCCGAATTTTATCAAGATAATTTTTATGCCATTCCCTGAATTTTTCATAATCCATTTTACGGTCTAAAGTTGTCTGATCAAAAGGACCTGAATCTGGGCCATAGGGCAGCCATTTCTCAAGCACTGCTTTTTCCTTTGCAAGATCAGCTGCGCTCTTTACACTTTTCATGGTGAATCCCTCACCAGGAACCGTTATATGACCTGTTTCGTCATACATATTAATTGGAAATTTAGTATCTAATTCTTTTATTATAGTATCAGGACCAAGCCAATCATAAAAAGGCTCAGGGGCAAACCATCTTCCTTGAATAGGTTCTTTCCACCCTAAACCCTTTTTGTCCGGTGAGAATTCCTGAAAAGCGCTAAGAAATGGTTCCGTGCGCCAAAGTTTTAAATCCTCTATGCCAGACATTAGTCCCCCAGCAAGTCTTTATACTCTTTGGTCAGATAACGGTTGATCCCTGATGTTGTGTATGGTTTTTTACCGACACGTGAGAGCTCCGCTGCCGCGAGATCTTCCAGTGACATCGGAGTTGTCTCCGCCTCATTAATCATGTCGTCAAGGAAACTTCGACCCCACCATCCTTCGGATCCTACTTCCTGATACCAGTCATCCATTGTTTTTCTTTTCTCTGGATTGGCACGAAAGAAATCCGAAACTTTTTTAAATCTTTGTGGGTCATTGTCCACCTTTCCGCGAACATAGTTCATGAAGGTTCCTGGATGTGGATCCAGCCAACGTGATGCGCCTTCCGCCAAGCCTTCCGCAGCACCAAGTCGTGATTCCTCAGTGGCGCCATAGTAAGGGAGCCCTTCAGACTTTATTGTTTTCACCGGTCTTGCTTCTGGGTGTTGCTTGATGATGTTAAGGACACGCTTCATTGCTGGGCGTCCCATTTTTCTTAATACTTGATTTAGTATGCCGTACATTACCACCCTCCGTGTGGATTTGGTTGTCCCACTGATGGTTCTGGTCTTTCTACAATATCTCTCACTACATCTCCGGCTCTGTCAGCATTATACATTATAATATTTTCGCCATATAAATTAGGGTTCTGAAACGCTCCCATATCCGACAGCATTCCTGATAATCCTATATCATACTGCGCTCCTGTTCCATAAATAGCTGGATGGGAGTATGTATGTTCATTATCTACCACTCCATGCTTATACTCATGACGGGCGATATCTGATATAACATTTTGATAACTATCCGAAGGCCATTCATGTTTGTAGAGTGGGGGATGATGACGAGTAAGCATCTCCCGCGGGAATTTATTTTGTAATTCGTAATTAGAAAACATTGTAGGAAGGTTAAAATCAATTACTGCTGGTCTTCCAAAGATATTTCCTGGATGCCATGTCGCGGAATGTGGCGTCAATGCACCACCTGTAATATCTTCTCCAAAATATCTTCCTAATCCTTCCTTTGCATGTTTCCTTAATCCTTTCATAGCGAACTTATCATAGTCATATTGAGGAAAAATATCCAGTGGATTAAAGGGTAGATTTTCCATATTAAATGTATCCTTATAACCTGTTGGAATATTGGATATGAAGGGATCGCCATACATAATGTCATCATACATGTCCTGTTCAAATTCCATATCACCGAGGGACGCTGCCAATGCCCAGTCATAGTCATTGTACAAGTCAAACATGATTTCATCTAAATCCATATCTATCCTGCGTTCTGCATTTGTTCTGCCATATCATGGGCGCGCGCAGATGTCTGTTTGGCCCAACGCGAATCGAGCATCTGGACGTGCGCTTCAAAATAATTTGGTGGATCCTCTTGAAGCGCCACCCACATTTTTCGAAACTTGGAAACTCCTCTCCCCCCAAGCTGAAAAATCATTTCACAGATAATGGTCTTAGCATTATCTGAAATCTTTAGGTCCTTGCACATGTCATGCGTTTGATCAATTGCTGACTGTAAATCTTTTTCTAGTATGTCTTCTAAATATTCCTTGTCATATTTTTTCCCGTCTTCCCAGTGGTCCTCCACGCAGAGGTGGCCAAACCCAACGGTCCTTTTGTTCAATGTATCGAGGTACACGGTGTCCCTGAATCCTTCGTGTTTTTTAACTGATTCTAATAATTTATCGTAGTTCATTATTTCCCTTTCATATCGTCAAGTTTCTTATTAATATTTTTAACTTCGGTTTCAATCACGGCAATCCTTGATTCCATCTTGGTGAAGAGAACGATTGCGCTCTCAAGCCTATCCATGTCCTTTTCCATTGCCGTCACACGTTGGCTCATCATGCCCCACGTTCCACCGAGAGCAATTAAAACTCCTATTAACCACACGCTGTCTTTAATATTGAATGCCATTATATAACTCCCTTATCCTTCGCTTGTTTAAGGAAAGGATTATCCTGTATTCCTTTTTGTGGCACTGTAAACTTACCGTCGTTCCCCATCACTGGGTTGAGGTCGCTTACAATTCCGCCTTGATTCATTCCACCGTACTGATTGGCGAGTGCCGCGTCGGTGTCACCCGTGTATAACGCGCTAGCCGCACCAGGATTCATGACGTTGCTTCCCGTGATTGAAGATCCAACTTCCGATCCGCTTGAATAAGTGTCATCATATTGGATATTAGCTTGAGGTTGTCCTTGATTCTGATAGCCTAGTGTCTCACCAATAGGTCTTGTTAAAACATCAGGTGTCATCTGTTCCACACCTTGAAGTACTCCAGGTGCGTTGTCCATTATGGCATTGCCTAAGTCTTTTAATGAATTTTTATTTTGGTTTCTTAGGTTTTGATTCCTGTTTGCCTCTTCCATGTCCTGCAATGTCGCCGTCCATTCTTCATACTCGTCAGGCATTTGCTGGAACAGACGTTCCATCGCTCTTACCCTGATAACCGTAGGAAGTGTATCGTCCATGGCACTTGTCCAGTTACGCATAATTGCGGGACTGGCAAAAACCCTTCCGGCCCAACGCATTCCAAAGAAAGGAACCAGTGCAAGCATTGCACTTACATGTGCCGCGCCTGCTGCTGCGCCTGCCGCTGTAATGGTACCCATTGGAGAGCTTTGTTTTAACGCTCCACCCGGTCCCTGCAGCACGGCTGAACGCGCTAGGAACGTGCTTGGTGATGGCATGCCATGCTTGAACACCCTATCGAGAACCTTAACTAAATTATCAAAGTCCTTGTAGGTGGGCATGGTGTTTTGAACCATCTTGATTTGATCCTTTGGTATGTCATTAGGGATCTTGCCCCACAAATCATCATACCAATGGTCCCAGTTTCTCGTTTTAGGATTAAAGATTTTAAAGTCAGTAACCTTTGGTCCTGGCAGCGCTTTTTTAAACAGTTCCTGAATAGGGGAGCCAGCCTTGCCGATTCCTAGTGCATCACTAAGAACTTTTGAATCAAAGAACTCAATGCCTTCAACGTTCTTCATTGAATTTTTAAATGCATTCGCCAGGTAATGACCCAGTCCTCTATGGTATGCCTTATCCCCCACGATGTTTCTGAGTGCGAGAATGTTATCACCTACGAATGCGCCAGTGTCCGTTGACTTCGCAAGCGTGTTCCATAAATTCTTGGACAAGTTAGTGGAACTTTGCGGTGTCTCCAACGCTATGTTCCATCCGTATCTTTTTACATTGCCAAGTGCCTTCCCTGCATCAGTTCCCCACAGCAACATTCCATTGGACAGGAAGTTTTCATACTCCGTCCACAGTTTAGTCACATTTGAGAAAGGTGTGTTGTTAAGGCTTCCAATGTCAGTTTCAAATGATCTGTATAATGCATTAATGTCATCTGATATTGTTCCTATCTCTGGGCTCTTGGACCATTTAACATATCTGCTGTCAAGCCGTCGTTTTAGTTTATACATATCACCGATGGTTCTTTTTCCTGGTGTCAGTAATGTTGTGCCTGGCGTCCATCCTTCAGGTGGCTTAAGAATATTTTTTTCAAGAAAGTTTGAAAACTCTGTGCTTAACGCACCCATTTTGGATCTGTTAAACATAATTTCTTTTGCTGTTTGAACCAATGTTGTATCATCAACAATGGCGCCGGCTGATTTTGCAGCCTTCAAAATTTCTTCATCGTATTGTCTTGCGCGGGCGGCAAATCCTTCCGCCGTTTTTCCTGCAAGCTTGATATAATCAACACCCATTTCTGCCGTTGTCACATAAGGTGCAAAGCGACCAATCATTTCCATCATACGAACTTTTTGAGCTTCACCGGCTACTTGAAGTGTAGCTTGTATTGGCCTGCCGATTGCTGGTACACGTTGGAAAGCGTTGATATATGCGTCAAGATATGGTCTGCCTGAAAGGGCGAACCTAGGAATAGTAGTTCCTGCAATTGTTTCTAATTCAGGGAATAGTTCTTTTGTTCTATGCTCTGCTGGGCCAAGCCAGTTGAAAGCTTTTGAATTCATTAAGCGCGTTAGTGCTTTTCCGATAAACGGAATGTTCATATGCACTGGTTCTCTTATAGGGAGGAAAGTTTGACCACCCCACGGTGCGAGCGCTCTTCCTTTTGTGCCAATGTACATTGCGTCTGAAGGATCAAATTTCGCTAAAGCCTTGTCAGCAGCAATGAGTTCCGGTCCTGTTAAGACACCAAAGTCTTCATATAATTCTTGTGTTGCTTCATCCTTTCCTTTGTATATTTTACTTCCGGCTCCAGGAGGAGGTGTTTTTAAACCACCAGCCCATCCACCAAATCTTTTAAACATCATGTATGCCGGTCTAATGCCTAGGAAAGTTGTCGTTATGGCCGCATCAAATACGGCAGAGTCCACTGCGTTGGCAATACGGGATTGCGGTCCTTCAGGTTTTGCTTTCCAAGGATTAAGTCTGTATGGAACTATGTCTTCCACGCTTCCAAGTTCCGGTCTGTTGATTCCTTCGGGTCCGAACGTTAAACGCTCGGGTAATTTTTTCAGGAGAGGATCCACGCCTACCTGCAAGGCTTTATCAAACCAAGGTGAAATGGAATCATCCACAACTTTATCCCTTTGTGCACGCGGCATGGACATGAAAGCTTTAGCTTTTCCTCCACGGTTCATTGCATCTAATAAAACTTCATACCCCATGTCTGCTGCACCAACCGCAAGTGCTCCGTGAACAATGGCATTTAAGCCACGTCCCACCCAACCGCCTTTGCCTTTAACGGCTCCTTTGCCTGCGCCTTTTAAAAACTTTTTAATCAGTCCGCCATTCCATCCGTAATTAAATCCTTTAATACCACCTGCAAAATACATTCCAGCTTCGACCATTGGATAAGGATTAGGTTCGTTCGTAAACAAACCAAACTCATCATACAGTCTGTATGTGTCTGCATTTACTGGTAGGAAATCAGCGTCAGTTAAACCTGAAGCTGCGAGAATGTCAGTCTTCGCTTGAAGAGCCATCTGTTGATATTTCTCCTCACCAGTCTCTTCATATTTTTTCTGTGCCTTATCAAATATCGTGGCAAGTTGATCCTTCACTTGATCTTTTCTTTTCATGTAGGCAGCGGAGTTAACTTCACGTGCCTCTTGAATCTTTTTGTCCTCCTCACTCATCAACCACGGGTTGCTTTTACCGAAAGGCTGTCCAGGGAGAAGCAGATTTCCAAGTTTTTGGAAAGGTGCCATTGGTGTGTCCGTCGCTAAAAATTGATTCTTCGCCGCTATTTCTTGAGCTTTCGTAATAGGTATGCCTGTCTGGGAAGTTGTTACAAACTTCTTGTCCGCTGGTCCTGCATCTTCTGGCATGTTTTCAAAGACACTTTCTTGATATTTTTTTATTATGTCTACCATTACTGATCCAATAAGTTCATCCAATAATCAAAAGCATTACCAGTGTTTTGATTTGTCTGCTGATCGTCAGCGCTTACGACAGCTCCATCTCCACCCATGAAGGAAGAGAAGGAAGGTATGCCAGGACCTGGAATATCAAAAGAGTATGTAGAGTACTCTGGTTTATTCCTACGCAAGTTATAATATATATTAGCCATGTTCTGCGCACCTGGAATGGTGTACATGGAACTAAGCTGTTGATCTCCTCTTGTACGGGACTCTTCGTTAGGAATATATCCTGCCGTCGCCAGTTGACTGGACATGCCTTCATATAATTCTTTATAAAGTTTAACATAGTTACCGATGACAACACGTGGATCGTTGGCATCTCCAAAGATATCAGCACTTTTACTCTCTGCGAAAGATCGTCTAAGTACGTCTGCCAGCATACGACCAGTAGGCTGTCTTTTTCTTGCGAGTGCAAGACCCAAGGTTGTTTCAAAAATTGCAAGTTGGCCCCTTCGTGGATCGAATAACATTTTTTCAAGTGCGCCACGCGTTAGGTAACGTCCACCTTTAACGCCGTACTTGCCTCTGTTATCCACAAACACGGGTAATGATTCTCCTCCAATTTCTATGAATTCTCCTGCTGTTGGGTTTTCAAGAACAGCGTATGTTGATCCACCAAATTGCTCGGTAGCTTTATCCGATTCATTTCCTGCACCGGTTCCTGGCGTAAGAGATTCGAAATACTTACCAAGCTTGCTTGATCTGTTAACAACAAATTCATCATCCGTTATCTGCGATACGGAGTTGGCACCCCATGCACCTTTAAATGCATTTACCGCTTCTGTAGTAAAGTAAGCAGTTGGAGCAGCAGCTCTAAGAATACCACCTGGCAATCCAATCAAGTCTGGATTTTCAAACATGAGTGGAAGAATTTCATTTGCCATGACCTTAACGGTATCATTAATGTAACGTGCCGACTTAACCATGCTATCCTTTCCTGCATCCGTCATCATTACCGTTGAAGTATCACCGGCTGCTGACATACCAGTCATTCCAGCAGCTGTGCCGGATGATGGTTGGAAAGTATAAAAAGGAATTCCTAGTGTATTATTCTCGTCCAGGAAATAATTCATTTCATTGCTGTTGGCACGGTACTGTCCCACCAGTCTTCTATTTTTTACTACAGGGGCACCGCTGTATTTATCATAAGCGATTCCACCATCAGGTGTTCTTTCATAATCATTAGCCCATACGCCGACAAAGTCACCCGTACGCTTGCTTTGATCTTCCACGTCCTGCATGTACAATTGCAATGCGGCCTGTCCTATTTCTCGTTCCGACTTTCCTTGCTCCACGCCCATCTGGAATAGCATTGGCGCTGTTTGCATCGCCGTCTGTCCAATGATGTCAACAAAACCCTTGACACCTGGATCATCAGACTTTCCTGCCATGAGCATTCCACCCACTTGCATGAGCAGTGCTCCTTTCTGCATTTGCATTCCTTTATCACCACTTCCTACGAACTGGCGAACAAGGTCCTTGTAGGCTTTCACACGGGTAACGGAATCATTGTCAATTCCAGCGGATGCTGGATTGTTAGTGGCGTCTACAGTTGCCTGGTTTGTTTGTGCCGTGGTTCCATTGGCGGAAAGTGCGTCGTCTTTTAATTGTTCTTCTTCCTCAAGAATTTTTTTATTGGCTGTGTCTTTCGTGTCCGGTAGAGGAATAACTTTTGGTTCTTTAATAACTTCTGTAGAACCTCCTTCTTCTGCTATTCCACTTTTAAATTTAGGTGGTGCTAAGTCTTCCGCGGTAATGATTGTATCTTCCTGCACTCTTTCCGGAAGTAGATCAGATACGGTGTCAAGAGCGAGATCAGTGCCGTACCAACCTACAGCTCCTTTCTTCCAGCCTTGTTGGCCAGTCATGATATCTGCATAGTTTTTAAAATAAGGATTGTTTTTGTAAGCGCTACGCAAAGGTTGCGCGAACCGTTTAGATCCCTGTTTTAAAGATTGTTGTAAAAGAAGTTTTGCTATTCCTGCAACCACGCTGCCCCCTAGGTCATGTAGCCCGATGCGATTCCTGCTCCCATTATGCCTAAGCCAGCACCCAATGCCTGTGACAGAGGATTGCTGACAGGAGAGGTTCCCATCGTCATTGCCATTTGCCCAGACGGCGTTCCTGAAAATGCGTCCCCAATGTATCCTAGGCGTTGCCATGGATCCATGCGGTTCTGCAAGTACGCTTGATAGTTTGCATCAGATTGTTGCTGTTGCTGTTGCTGCTGCACTGAACCGACACCCATCATCTGGGCGATTCCTTTCCCCCACATGTCATGTGCCTGTCCGTATCCTGCCGCGAGTGACTGTCCTACAGCCTGTCCTTTTTCCCCCTCGAGTATTCCCGTCATCAGTTGCTGTCGCTCTCCCCCGAAAGCTCCTTGCGTCGCCGCACCTAAGTTGGCTTGGTTGATTGTCTGATCAAACTGATCGGTAATTCCTTTTGTTACATGGTCCTGATATTGATTAAGATATTTCTTCCATCCTTCCGGATCCATGGCGGAGTCCATCGCATCTTGCTGTGCTTGTGTGAATGGTACGACTTGTTGCGCGTCTATGGGGCCTTGTCCGGCATGGGGTTTTCCCATGTTCGCGACAACCTGATCCAAGTACCATAAAAATTTAGCCTCCATCTCCGGAGACATTCCGCTTGTCTGTGTCCCTACGGTTGTTCCCGTTGGATAGTTACCCGTATCTACCATTAAACTCTAGCCTCCTCCGGTCGTTCCGAATTGGGATCAAGTGAATTCATCAGTGAATAAAGTCCCCCTGCCCCTCCTGGAAAATTGTTTGTTGCTTCCTCGGTGAATACGAATTCACCGTCGGATAATGCCACGGGCCGAATGGAATCCGATGTCCCTGTTCCAGGGCCCACGGCGCTTCCACCTGCGGTGTAGTCGTCCTTGTATGGAACACTTCCGCCTTTGTTAAATTGGAAGTTATAATCTTTTGGTGTCTTAGTTTCGTAGTATGGATTACGGTATCCGTCTTTCCATATTTCCTTTGCTTCCTCGTATGGAATTCCGTGCTGGAATGCCCATAGTCTTATTTGTTTTTCTTTTCCTGCAAGCCATTGCTCTTCCTCGGTCATTCTTCCGCCATACATTCCTGTAATCTGTGGAACGGCTGCTGCCATTAAGTCGAGGTCTCCTGTTAAAGCAGACATTGCTCCCGCTATTCCTTTATTGTCAGCGAACTTGGCTGCCTTCTCTGGGTTCAAGAAGTAAGATCCTATATCTGGAGCTGGTGTACCTTTACCTAATATTGGTTCCAGAGTTGGTCCTCCTGGTGGTAGAGATTTAATATTCTTATATGCTCCTTTAGGCCACTCTATATCATAATCAGTTAGTTTATCATAATCCTTCATTCGTGTATTTAAAAAATCAGTAGTGTCTTTATAACCTAAAACATCTCCTGGTATTGCCGGCATCTCCGTTCCTAGCGCGTAGTCCCACCAATTAGCTTTTTCGAGGTCCCCCGATCCAATTAATTCTTTTCCTAATATATTATATTGATTAGCCGCTTGTGCCGATTGCAACGCCGTGAATGGCATTGATGCGAGTGCGGAATAACCCATTGCTTTCCAAGGATGCTTTGATCCTGTAAGCGTTGCGATTCCACCTTGCATTGCCGCGTTTGTTAAGGCGTTCTTGATCCATGGTGATTTAAGAGCTGCTGCTCCAAATTTTCCAAGAGCTGATTTACCTAATCCAGATGCGCCAAACTTAGCCATCATTGGTCCCATGCTAGCTGATAGCCACGGTGCCGCCGCACCAAGTAGCATGATTCCTGCTGGACTTGATAGTAGGTCCTTTCCGCCTTTAACTATGTTTTTAAAACCTTTGTCTAACCAGCCCATGTTATCCTAATTGTGTGTCAAGTATTTCTTTAGCTTCTTCTAACGTATAACCGTTGCTCATAAGATGAATTAATTCCCAGTTATCGAGGTTTGCCATGTCACCTTCTCTTGGATCAAATTCGTCAAGATATTTTCCTAATATTCCCTCATACATACGATCATCCATTCCTAGTCCTTGCCCCAATTCATATCCTGGAATTTGGTTTAATGGAAGCTGCGGATAATTTCTGGTATCAAAAACTGAATCAGGATTAGGATAATCAAATTCTCCTGATGCGTAATAGTCTTCTAGTTCAGGAAAATACTGCATTTCCGAATCATCTTCTATGGTGTCACCATATCCTTGGAGAAGAGATTGTTGAAATTGAAGCGGACCATATTCTTCATAATTACTTCCAGGACCGTAGTATCCTCCTGGCTCGTAAAGTGATCTAATCTCATCATACCAGTTCCTTCTTGTAGGAGAGCCGCCATATTGAGACATTTCATCTTGAATAGTTCTTGTTAGCCCAAGACCTCCCCTAAGAACATAAGGTCCTCTTGCGGCTTTAAAAGGTGTTGGTTGCTGACCGCCATATTGACCTGGTCCTACAACCTGCTTTGCTTCAGGAAAAGTATCCACATAAGTTCCCACTTGATTTACATTAGTGGGTGGATAATAAGTTTTCCCGGCATTGGGATCCATACTTCCTGATGCTGCTCCGGCGTTTCCACCGAAAAATCTCTCAAACAAACTACCTAATCCAGATTTTTCTTCTACAGTTGGATGAGAATATTCTCTTTCACTCCCCCCGAATAAATTTTTTTCTGCCATTATACTTTCCCTGCTCCACCTTTTAATATTTCATGAATAGCTGCCTTGATCAAAACATCCTGTCTTATATGCTCTGACTTCGTGGCAGTTGCAGGGTCGGCAACATCATCATCAGCTTCCTTCGCT
>VTLG01007786.1_pt1 | contig 28411 bp, 42 predicted proteins | sample 4694571 | NCBI WGS metagenome assembly VTLG01 (sample SAMN12604809, study PRJNA352737) | marine metagenome | biome: ENVO:00000447; feature: ENVO:00000209|ENVO:00000569|ENVO:01000036; material: ENVO:00002151; isolation source: viral sequences binned using virsorter ...
AATGGGAACGATCTCAAGACAATACTCATTCGTGGCCGGGGCGGTACCCAGCGCCGCAAATTGGAACGCAGACCCCAACAACTTCATCACCCTGGTCAACGGCCAGATTGATGAGGCAAACGTGGACCACTCGAGCGCCGACGGCATTGCCACGCTACAGAATACGCAGACGCTTTCCGGTGCAAAGACGTTCTCGAGCTCGAGCGGCACGGCCTTCAACTACGGCGTCACAATCAACGAGGGGTCGAACGACAGCGACACGCGCATCGAAACCAACAACATGACCCACGCGGTCGTTGTTGATGCCGGCCTCGACGCCATCTCCTTCGGCGCAGCAGCGGTGGATGATTCGTTCGTGCAGATCGCCAAAGGCGCGTCCACCAGCACGGCCACGCAGAACACTTACCACTTGTCAGTTGCTCCTGGCGGGGCGACGACGATCCCGTCAGGCACCACTGCCTATGTCGGCAGCGTGAACATTGCAGAGCCGAACATCACGGCAACCGGGACCGTCACCAATGCGTTCACCGTTCGCATCGCTGGCGCACCGACAGAGGGCAGCACCACCAACTATGCACTGTGGGTGGATGCAGGTGCTACGCAGCTCGATGGGGCGCTGAGTGTCGGCGTAGACGATACAGGCGCTGACGTAAAGTTTTTTGGAGCAACCAGCGGCAAGTACATGCTGTGGGATGAGTCTGCGGATGCGCTCCTGGTAAGTGGTTCTATTGACATGGTGGCAAACGGCAACCGAATTGATCTCGACACAGACAACGATACGAGCATCAGGGCTAGTGCAGACGATACAATTTCTATCGAAGTGGCGGGGGCCGACGACTTTACGATTACGGCCAACAGCTTGAACGTGCTGACCGGATCGGTTATAGACCTTGTCGACAATGCTCCTGTACAATTCGGTGACGCAGACGATGCTTCAATTAAGTGGGACGCTAGTAATCTTGCAGTAAGCGCAGGTACTGCCGCAGTAAATATCACGGCGGGTGATCTGACTGTTTACGACGACAACAACAACGCAGATGTCTCCCTGACAATGGGAACCGGGTCTGCTGAAAGTTTGGCGATTCAGGTATTAAATGGCAGCAGTAACAAGACAGCCGAAGAGGTCAAATTTGTTACCGCAACCGCGTCAGGAACTGCTAACCACGGCAAGATGACGTTCAACGTGGACGGCACTGACATCATCAGCATTGACGATGGCGGCATCGACATGCTGGCAAACGGCAATCAACTCACATTGGACACCGACGGTGACACATCAATCAGAGCATCGGCTGATGACCAGATTGATTTTAAGGTTGGGACTGGTGATGTGATGAAGCTTGTCGCTGCGGGTGGAGCATCACCCAAGCTGACATTGACAGCGGCGGCCACCAGCCACAGTTCGTTGATGGATTTTGCGGGGCCAGCGAATGGTGGGTCTGTCATTGGCATTGCGTTTGTGGAGGGTGATGCAGACGGTTCAGCAAACAACATGAAATACCAATTCGCGTACGTCGGCGGCGGCGATTACATAAGCCTCGATTCGTGGAACACAGATGGGTCGGCGGGACGCGCCGACATATTTCGCGTTCCTGACGGCCAGCTATCCATCGATGCCAATACGACGTGGGATGCAAACGTCTTCGATTACGTGTGCAGCTCTGACGACTGCGGATGGCATGACGCTCACGAAGTAGACGAGTGTCCTCTATGTGGATCAGACGTTGAGTGGCATGACGATGCGGATCTCTTGGATCGCGCTTTACACCTACCAGCCAAGCGCAATGACGCTCTCGCCACGCTGGAGCGGCTTGGGGTCATAAACACATACGGCACCCTGAACAGCGAAAAGCCAGAGGTTTTTACGTCTCTGCCAAATGCCCACATGTTCACATTTTCGGCAGTCGCGCAGTTGCACCGCCGCATTAGCGAATTGGAAAGGAAGATCGCTTAATGGCCTCAGACCAGAACATCAAAGATGCGCTGACGTTTGGAAACACAAACGCATGGGGCATCTCCGCAAAGACGATCAACGACGCCGCTTTAAATCGTATCAAGGCGTGGTTCACGGCTACCTATAGCACCGAATTGGCGGGGCGCACCGTCTCCGCTGACGATTTGGCGGCGTATATGTGGACTGTGGTATCTGAGCAGACAAAGATGTACGAGAAAGGGGTCGCTCAAGCGGCCCTCGATGCCCCTGCGGAGATAGGATGACCAGCGAAGAGATCACCGCCAAAATCGAGCAGACGCAGCAGCAACTCCACCAGGTTACGCAAAACCTGATCGCGCAATCGCCTGTAGCCCAGAGGCTGATAGGGTCGCTGGAAACGCTCAATTCGGTGTTGGCCGACGACAAACCCGCAACGAACAACAAGGCCGAACTAAAGGAACTCTAGTTGCCAAAAAGTAAACTCTATTACTATGGCTGTGAGGTCTTAAGGGTGGTCGATGGTGACACGTTGGATGTCCTTTGTGACTTGGGCTTCGATTCTCACCTTAAACTGAGGTTGAGGTTGTCCGGCATCAACACGGCTGAGTCTCGCACAAGGAACCTCCGCGAGAAGGCTGCAGGCAAAGCGGCTACAGCCTTTCTTAAAGAGACGCTTGAATCAGCCGACTCTGTTGAATTTGAATCACACGGCAAAGGAAAGTTCGGTCGCGTTCTAGCGACACTGTACATCATCAAATGTGGGAAGCGTACCGACATCGGCAGGCTGATGATCCGCGAGGGTCACGCGCGAGAATATTACGGAGGAAAAAGGGAGCCGTGGTTCCAAGACTGAGAGTCGGCATTCTGCTGTTTATCGCCTTCGTGATGCTCCTCATGGGCATCCTGGCTGGCGGCACACTGGCCGCATTCATCGACGCACCTAGCATGTTCATCGTCCTAGGGATCTCGGTGCCGCTGGTATACGTCCGCGGGTTTACCTGGAAGAGGTTTCGGCGGCTGCTTGTATCGGCGGGAGCTATCGGCACCGTGACGGGTCTGGTGCTGATGTTGCAGAACCTCGACGACCCCGCACAGATCGGGCCAGGTATGGCTACGGCACTTATCACGCTGTATTACTCACTGGTCGGCGCGGCCTTCTGTCGCGCAATGGAGGAATAATGGGACTCGAGGGCTTAGTAGAAATTATCATCACCGCGACCTGCATCTCGTCAATTGTTGCGGCTGCGCTCGAAAACGTGCGCGGCGTTATAACGACCAAAGATGATCATTGGGATGAGGTGCTTTTAATTCTGTCAGTGGCGATCTGTTACGCCTACGACATCCGGTTACTGGAAACCATCGCAGGTAACGTCAGCACGCTTAGTGTCGGCTACCTCATTGACTATGTGATAGGTGGCAGTGCTCTTGCCGGTGGAGGTGCGAAGCTTTACAAGCGGATCTCTAGGGACGTGGCAAAGGTCCGCAAGGCCACTGCGTGAACGAGAACCCGTTTGAGGATCGCGACCACGCCAACATCACGCGGTCTGAGGTGATGAGGTTGGTAGCTCAGTATGTCGCAGAGCGTTGGCCCCAGAAGCAAGCTGAGACCATCGTGCTTCCTGGAATGGACCGGCGTGATGTACGACCAGGATACGTGCTTTTCAAATGATTGGCGTTGCTGGCATAAGCGGCCTGTTCAAGGCTGCGGGGGGAATCGTTGACAATCTGCACACGTCCGACGAGGAGCGGCTGACGCTCAAGAACTCATTTGCGGAACTCCAGGGTTCCGTAATGTCGGATGTGCTCGAGTATCAGAAAAGCCTGAACGAGGCCCAGGCCAACATCATCATGGCCGAAGCTGGCGGCAAGAGTTGGATACAACGCAGTTGGCGACCTGTTACGATGCTGACGTTTGTCGGGATTGTGCTGATGCGGTGGTTCGGTCTGACCGTTGCCGTACCAGAGGCGGTCGAGGTGGAGCTGATGAGCCTAATCAAGATCGGCCTGGGCGGCTACGTGGCTGGACGCAGCATCGAGAAGGTCACCGAAACAGCGTCGAGTGCGCTTAAAGATTATGCCAAGACAAAATGAAATGCATCCGCAACAAAGAATCGGGCGAGATACGCAGAGTGAGCGATCTGAAGGCGATGCGGTTGGTCGTCGGTGGCCCGTGGATCTACACAAACAAGGCCGCGTGGAAGGCCCAGAAAAATAGGGCTGGAGCAAAGAGCGAACCGGCTAATGAATGATAAACCTGAAACCGGATCAAATGAGTCGGCCCGCGTTGATCCAGCGGGTGGTGGATCTAGAGAGTGAAATTTCAAGGATGCGGGGATCGCTCCAAGACAGTGGTTACCGCAATAGCCGACTACGGTCGGACAAGGCACGACTGAAGGTCATAGCAAAGAAGAAGAAGGGCGAGATTGACGCAGTCGGTCGCAAGCGCGTCAAAGAGATGATGGGACACACGATCCTATCGAACTGTATCTCTAACGTAATCTGGATACCAAGTGCTATAGCGGCTGGAGAGTATTCGCATATGATGCTCCTGGCTGCGGTCACTACCAGCGTTTTGCAGCCGATTCAAATGTACATTCAAAAACGACAAGAGGTCCATTAGGTGGGCAACATCTCAGAGCATTTTTCGGACTACGAATTTGAGTGCCCATGCTGTGGAGAGGTCAAGGTCAGTGAGCGGTTCCTGGTCAAGCTAGACAAACTGAGAGAGCTGCTAGGTAAACCCATCCACGTCACCAGCGGGTGCCGCTGCACTAGCCACAACGCCGATCTGCGAAGCCGTGGATACCATAGCGTCGATGGATCGGCGCATACCATTTCAGAGCGTCAGGAGTGCGAGGCTGCGGATCTGGAATGCTCCTCGAGCACCTATCGCCGCGAACTGCTAATCTTGGCGCACAGCATTTTCAACCGTGTCGGCGTGGCCAAATCCTTTATTCACGTAGATGACGACCAGGACAAGGATGCGAATGTGACCTGGACATACTAAGCCACATATATATGTAGCACCAGAGGGGGCTGATCCTGGCGGGTCGGCCCCCTTTTTTATAAACCGCAAATAACAACCGATTAGGGTTGACATACGTAGGTTACGTATATATATTAATATTGTAAGCAGAGAGCATACCACCACCACCACCACAAAGGAAAACACGATGAAAATCATTGGAAACCGAGTCGACCTCATCCCTGCTGAAGGAGACGAGATCAACATATTTGCCGAGGGCATTCGAGTCGTGGTCGCGAGGTCGATCGACGGAGAAGTCAAGGTCAAGGTCGAGACGGTCATCGATAACTTTCTCGGAGACCGCGTCCTGCAGATCATTCCGAACACCGAACAGGAAACGCGGACGCAGTTCTCACACTGGTTCACAACGGTTACGGATGAGGAGAGTAAGGAGCTCCGAAAGGAGGCAGACCGTGTCGCTAGGAACAACGCGCAGAACTTTCAGGCGGAGCTTGAAGGAGAGGATGAGGCAGACCGGTGATCAGACATTCGCTAATCGTCACCGAGGGCACGACACACTTTGGGAGGCTTACGAGAGCGTTGCGTATATCGCAGAAAGCGTTCGCAACTTCTACTTCCCATTGTAAACGTGAGGGGGCTGTGCGCCAACACAGACCCCCCCACTAGCCACCAACTCCACACGGGGAGCAGGTAGATATATGGACAATATGCACGTAGACAGAGAAATGGAAATGCAGCGCGTTGCCCAGGAGATCGAGGCTGAGAGGATGGACCAGCTCAGGCGCGATTGGGAGGCTGATCGGGCAAGCACAGAGACCGCAGATAGTTATATTGAGGCCCTCGAGCATCAGCTGCAGGTTCGCAGGTACGCAAGGGCGCTGGCTAGGGCTAGGAAATCACAATGAGCGTCATGACATTACGACTGCGCCACACGGGGAACTGGGTCAGCATCCCCTATGCCCAGATCCAAGAGATTGAATGGCGGGACGGCGAGGACCACTGCATGGTCAACGGGCGCACCGTAAACGCGGACGGCCCGACACTTACTGAGGAATTAAAGAATGCCAGAAGAGAACTCGACCACGCCGCTTATGACCAAGCGCGTGAACTTGTTTCTTGACGAGAACCTGTATAAGCGTCTGAATGAGGCCGCCTGGACGACCCGCGTCAGCATGAGCGAGTTTATACGCCAGGCGATCAAGGAAAAACTTGGAGAGTCTGAGGGTTAGCCTTTACGATGGGCAGTACCCAGCAGAAACAAGGCGGTCAGGCAGTTGGGTATGGCGCGTGACCCCTCGGGGTCACCACTCATACCCAACCGGCCTGGTGATATGCTATTCACCAGGCCGTCGGCTTTTTTTGCTAGTGCCAGCGGAAGGTGCTGCTGGGGGTCGTAGTATTGCAGTTCCCCGTGGCCTCTAGGTGGGATCTTGATCTGGTGGATCAAGTGGGCCAGGATGTTGCGCTTAAGCTCAATGTCTTGGTCAGGGTTCTGTAGGCTGCTCCGCAGGTATTCAATCTCCTCAACTGCATCGGCCAGCGTCAGCATCTCCATGCCATCCTCTGGCTCTTCTTTTATCTGCGCTTCAATCCGGTCGATCTCGCCTTGCGTTGATTTTATGGCGGTGAGGAACTCAGGCATCGGCCCAGCCTGTCGTATCGTCTCAACCAGGTTCTGCATCTCAATCTGACATTTCTGCTGTGCGTTGTGCAGTGCTGCCAGGTGCGGGTTGCCGTTGCCGTGCTGTTTGAGGTATCTCTGCAAACCTCGTTCGATGACTTCAGGGTTTAAAATTTGATTATTTACAAATTTAATGATCTGGTTTTCGGCGCGTGTTCCAGATACGTGCCGACCATTATCACATACGCCGTTACCATGATTTGAGTGCCGGGTACAGCAGTAGTATGCGTCACCGTTTTTTCCGCGAACATTGACGACAAAGTTTCCGCCGCAGCTGGCGCATTGCAGTAAACCAGAGAGCAGATACTTGCGCCGCACATACGACGAGTTTGGGGTGCGTTTTTCAAGCCGTTTCTTGACAACATCGAACAGATCCCGCGAGACAATGGCGGGATGAGAGTCCCGAACCACCACCCACTCATCGCGGCTTTTCTTTTCCACGGTGTGCGCTGCTTTGTTTCGCCGCGTTTGATTCCAAACGTAGTCACCGGCATATGCTTGGTTGTTCAAAATGGTTCGCACGGCACCGACTGACCACGTTGAGCCTCCAGGCGACAATAAACGCTCTGCGTTAAACGCAACGGCAATGCCTTTCATGGTGCCGCCCTGCGCGTACATCTCAAATATCCTCAGCACCACCGCTGCCGCATCCTCTACGATCTCATAGGTGCCGTACCGAACCGGGTTGCCCTTGTGGTCAAGCTTGCCGCTGGGATCATCCTCATAGACTAGGCGGTATCCGTATGGCGCTCTGCCGCCCGCAGAGTATCCACGCTGCGCCACCTGCTTTTGCCCTGCGTGGGCATAGGCGCCGATCTGGACGCTCTGGAACTCATCTACCCAAGTCAAGATTGATGTCAGCAGCTTACCCTCAAGGCCACCAAGGTTTGGCTGGGTGACGGTAATCAACTCGACGCCTAGCTTGCGTAGTTGTGCCTGAATAAGGGCAAATTCATCTTGATTTCGGCACAACCGGCTGTAGTTGTAGATCAGCAGCGTGTCGAATGGCCGGGGCTTGTTTTTGGCATTTGCCAAACAGCGTTGGAACGAATCGCGTTGCGTGTTTTTTCCCGTCTTGGCCTCATCTACATATATATGAGACTCGTCCAGCGTCAGGCCGTTGGCGTCGGCGTATTTGTTGACCTCCTCCAGTTGGTATTCAATGGACTCGCCGCCGACTTGGTTGTCGCTAGAAAACCGTAGATATGCCGCTGCCACCGTCATCTGTAGAACCTCTTAGAATCATCTACCCACGTCAGGATCGATGTCAGCAGCTTACCCTCAAGGCCACCGGGGTTCTGCGTGACGCTGACAAGCTCCACGCCCAGGTCGTCGATCTGCCTCTGCATCGTCTCGCGTGTTGCCATATTTCGGCTGAGGCGGCTATTGTTACAAACCAACAGAACCTCAACGGGCTTGATTCTGGCATCAGCCAAAAACGCAGCGAAAGCCTCTTGGGTGGGATTGATGCCCTGCTCGTCCACATATATATGAGCATCGTCCAAGGCCAGTTCGTTTTCCTGAGCGTAGACGCAAACCGCCTCGCGTTGCATTGGGCCGTGGTCTGGTGCTGAACGCTTATAGCGCAGGTATGCCGCTGCTGTCCTCATTTGTTGCTCCCATGTAGCCCATTCGACATGCAAGTCGATGGAGGTTGTCCCCGTATCGCTCTACAAGTCCGCGCCGGGTCTTGGCAATGGTTTTCGGGTCAAGCTCCAGCAGTTCTGCCAGTTTTATCTCAGGCAATTTTGTTTCCCACCAGCAGCGCAAGTACTGCCGTTCGGCCACGGTCAATTCTGACGGCGAAAATTCGGGGTCATACCAAAAATCCCGATGCGGATGCCGCAACAACCGTGTCATCCGTTCCCCGCAGACGTGTTTCAAAACAAACCCATGTTCGCGCATCCACTCAGCCCACTCAATAATGCGGTCAGGGTTTAGTAGCACGTTAATGACCAAGCTGTTTGCGTCTAACAAATTGAGTTGATTCTGGTGGACAGCCGACGACGACGACTGCTCTAAATTCGGGGATTCTTTCCTGGGCGACTTCCACGATAGTGGCATCATGGCCCTGGTTTTCCCCATGACCTCAACGTGGCCTGAATCGTTGGGCGTGATCACCGGAAATCCACCCGGTAAGTCCGGTGGGTCGTCGTCGCCGGGCCAAACGACGACGCCAGTGTCCTTCTTGGATTCCAACGCGTACGATAACGGGTCGAGTGGCCATCGGTTTCGCATCGGGCGCGATACCCCTGAGTGACCAAACCTGCCGTCGGAATAAGATCTGATTTTGTGCCGGTTTGTGCCGTCTGCGTGGATCAATCTAGCTCCTGTGCAGCCAGGTGATACTGCCCACGCGTGACACACGGCGTCGAACAGCAACCGCATTTCTGTCAGCGTGTCGTAGTGTGCGATTTTCTGCGCTAGGCTTGGAGTATCCACCGGATGGCCTCTGTGGGTAGTTGCTCAATGGCAACATTCATACGCCGTGCTAATTCCCGTCGTCGTCGCAAATAACTGGATTTAGTGATGGCCAACTTTTCTGCGGCGTCCTCTATAGAGTCACGCGCCAGACACGTCAGCACCTCCAGATCCCGATCACTGAGACCGTCTAGCTGAACCGGATCGGCGCTGCGCTCTATCAGCCGTTTACGCACTAGCTCATACAACTCCAACCACTTCGTAGAATCCAGTTGCTGACGCAGTTCATCAGCCATATCTGGCCGGATTGCAAACGATGCCGTGCAGAGTGGCACGTCGCGACCGTCGTACCAATTCACAAAGAAGCTCGTCTTGCCTACCCACTCGTCTATGTAGCGATGGCGGGCCGTAATCTGTCTGATCATGGGGTCCAGGTGACCGTCCACCACGGTCAGGCTGGATCGGGTCCACGCCGCCACAGAGTGCATGTTCAGGTGAGGACCGTCGGGATTGTCTGCGATGGGAATGAATTCTGGCCCGTCCTGAATGAGGTATTGCGAGGCGTATGTGGCTTCACCGTTCGGCAGGTGGCGATTGAGTCTGATCATCGACATGGAGACGTGATGCTGGTTGGTTTCGCGGTCGCGCACCGTGATGAGACAACTGCGGAGGTTTAGCGCCGTAATGAACGCCAGTGATAGAGAGCGGTAGGTCTGGGTTGCTTCAGAGTTGGCGCTGACCTCTATCGCTACCTGGGCAGTGGCAGAAATCCACCGATTTGGGGTTTCCAGAATTGGCGTCATTTAGACGACCGTCGAAACCTTGAAATGCCACCGATTCTGGAAATTTCCCGAATCGGTAGCAGTTGCAGTATTGAAAGCCTTGTTTTTTGCACTCCGGTCTCCATTGCAGCCAAAACGTGTCACGCTATATTCCCATTACTATGACTGATCAACATCATCAGACTGAGACGTACCCGACGCTGCATCGAACAATCCGCGAGATGCTGCGAACTGGTTTATCATCGCCCGGCGAACTTCAGGCGGGGATTTCCGATATTGCTGCAGCATTAGCAGCAGCTCACGCACCAGAGCGGGATCGGTCTCCTCGAGGGTCCGCGCCACCGACCGGGGCATCTGAACCCCTGCCACCGTTACGGTCGGGTCGTCCAGAAGATCATCGAACTCAGGAACGTGGAGCACAGACGTGATACGCTGGATGGCGTTGGTCGTCAGGTTTGTAGCCCTGACCCATTTGGCTACCTGCTGCGGTAGCACATCCAGCGCCCTGGCTAAATCGGCCTGAGACATGTGCTGCGTCCGCAGTGCCTTGCGGACATAATGGCCTAGTTTCAAGGTGTGAGCCTCCTCTAGTTAGAGAGTATAGCAAACCCAACTGGTAGTTGTCAAGGCTTTGCCTGACGCACTACCAGTGTATTTTTTGCCTTGACTATTAACCGATTGTACTGGTATACTTGCTCATAGAGTTTACCTATTTGGTTTATGGTGGTTTTGATGACTGAGAAACAACTAGGCAGCAGAATACGTCGCCTGAGAGTCCAACGCGGCCTCACCGCCGCCCAGGCGGGTCAGGCGCTGGGCATCAGCAAACAGGCCTGGAATCAGTGGGAGACATCCGAACGGTCGCCACGGATCTCGAGCCTTAAAAAGATCTCGCAGGTGCTGGGCACTACACCGGCCCTGCTTTTATCCCAGGAGGAGCAATGCAGCTAGGTCTATTTGAATCCGGTGCCCGCAGACCAGCAACAAAGGTCGAGCTGACCTACCCTGCTGGTTCAGGGCATTGCGGGACCGACACATCTATAGAGGCGGCATCTGCTGGACTTGGTGCCGTCTATCCAAACCATCCAGGACACGCAGCAACAGACACAAGCATTGAGGCAGCAAACGCAGTCGTCTCAGTTGCAGACACGCTTAGGGCAAATGTAATGCGTGTTCTTGGTGAAGAGCCGTTGACTGTCCACGCCGCTGCGGAGCGACTTGACCTATCGGTTCCCTCAGTTCAGCCACGGTTCAGCGAACTGAAGAGGATGGGCAAGATTGAGGATTCCGGCAAGCGTCGAGTCAACCAGGTGTCAGGCAAGAAGGCGATTGTTTGGCAGGTCAGAGTCTGATGGTCACAGAAAGAGTTGTTGAGCAGTACGGAGCGACCTGACAGTCAGGTCTAACAGGACGGCGGGCACCCACCAGCCAAGACGAGCGCCCACCGCCCACCACCACCAACAGACGCGCTGTCGGCGTCTGGAAAGGAGCAGCGTATGCACCAGAATGTCAAACTACCCGCAGCACCCCTCTTACGGGAGGATCTGCGGAACGCCCAGAACGAGCGCCGCACGATGCGGATGCTGGAGGGCGTAACCAGGGAGGCGGTATGCCGACTGCATACCACTAACCCTGAGCAGTATGCTGAGATGCTGGGTCGGGCTGACGACTACGCGCAGAAAGCCACGCAAATCGACGCGCTGATTCGCCACCTGACCAGGCAGATACAGAGTCTGGAAATGGCCCGATAGTGGGCAACGCTGCGGTGTGTAATCGTGGACACTCATTCGGGGGAGAATGGGTCTGCGGATTCGGAGTCTGCGCCACGAAGGGGAGACGCGCCGCAGCATTACTTGGAGCAATTAGGAGTCGGAAACGGGTGCGATATGCTCCGTCGCGATGGCGGGTTTGCGTGGTGGCTTCCCGCCCCCCGTTTCCGCATTAAATCAAATGCCTGAAACAATCAAGTTCACGCCGGGTGAGACTTACGAACTCACGCTGGCCTACGACACGCCGAAAACTGGCGACGGTGCCAATGGACCGTGGACGCTCTACGGTTGCGAGGATCAGAAGTCATTCTTTGCGACTGAGCGCCTCGATGCCCTGCTGCAACACAACGGCGCCAGCAAAGGCACCAAGCTCCACATCTTCAAGGCCGAATTAAAGTCGCCGCACCGCGTCTGGATTGACGGGGCTGAGGTATTCCCGCCGCCGCCCAGTTCGGGGCCACCTGTAGGCGGTCCACCGCCTAGTAACGGCAACGGACACACGAACGGGAACGGACACACGGCACCCGCACCCGCACCGCAGCCTATGCCAGCACCTGCCGCACCGCCGCAGACACCGAAACGGGCATTAGGCGACGACACGCTCGTCGTTCTGGCCGCTCGTCTGCGCGTTGCTCAGGCACTGGCGGGTACGGTCGATGCCGTGGAGCGCGAGGCCACGCAGAACACGCTCCTCATCGAGTTGAACAAGACCGGATATGTGGCGCCCGATCACATCCTGGGTGAGGCACATCAGCATCTGGTGGAGCAGGGAATTTTTCCCTCCTCTCAGGTTCCGGTGCCTGAGCCCCCTGCTCCACCGCCCCCCCAGTTTGCGCCTGTAGGTGCTGACGATGAGGATCTGCCGTTCTAATGGATACAACGTCCACGGCTGTCGGGCTGCGTGAGGATCGGAACGGGTCGGCCCGAATACCCACCGAACCCACGCCAGCCGTGGGCGCAGAGGTCCACGATCTAGGCTGGGGAGTTATTGAACTCAACCCACTCACTCAAGAGGAGCGCGACGAGCTAGGTGTACAACTCGTTGTCCTTCTCCTTGAGGAGCGGGCAGCGAGGAAGCTGAGACATGAACGCGAGAAACAGAAAGATCAAGGGCAGCAGAGTTGAGCGTGAGATTGTCAACGCCTTGAAGGCAGCAGGTATCCCGGCGTTCCGGGTGCCGCTGTCAGGCGCTGGCGCCATCTACGGCGACGTAAAGTTCGGCCCTGGTCACAAATACACGGGCGAGGTGAAAGCCCGCAAGAACGGCCAGGGCTTTCAGGTCCTTGAAAAATGGATGGGCGACTGCGATGCGCTGATCCTGAAGCGCGACCGTCAGCAGCCGATGGTCTGTCTCTCTTGGGAGTTGTTCACGCAATTGATGGGTCATGAGGTTGAGTGAGTGGCCGGTGATTGGATCAAGATGCGGACACTGTTACCTGGAGATCCACGCGTAGTGGCAATGGCGAACCACCTTGCTTTGGACCCTGACTTTATGCAATGGCTCACTGATCCAGTGCGGCAGAGCTGTAAAGAATCGGCGTATGAACATGTCACGCCTAGCGTGACAAGGTGCGTGACAGTCACGGGACTGCTGAAGGTTTGGGGTATGGTAATGGAACTTTGCAAGCGTGACGGGGAGCGTGACGCCCGCGTGACACACTGCTCACTATTCACGCTCGACGAGATTGCTGACGTGCCTGGATTCGGTGCGGCAATGGCCTCTGTTGAGTGGGTCGTCGAGGACGGTAACTCGTTAATATTTCCGAACTTCCTTGAGGAAAACAGCAGTGCCGAAGAGAGGAAAAAGGAGCAAGCGAGGGTCCGAAAACAGCGCCAGCGAACGCGTGACAAAGAGCGTGACATGGTGCGTGACACCCAGCGTGACATAAAGCGTGACAGTCACGCAAAATGTCACGCTAGAGAAGAGAAGATAAGAGAAGATAAAAACCTAACAACAACCCCCCCCTTACCCCCCCCACCCAAACCGTCGTCGGTTCCTAAGCACGAACAGGAACCGGAATACCAGCACCTGCCCAAAGCGTTCTTCAAGAAAATTGAACTGCTCTTTGATAACGAGATCGCGTTTGCGTGGCGAGGTCATCAGACGCGGTTGCTCAAGGACCAGGTTAAGCGTCTGGGTGAGGAGACGGTGCTGCGGGTCATCCGCGAGGCGGCAAAAGGCATCGGCGGTCCTGGCGTCAACGACAGGGCCACCTACCTCCTCCGCATCGTGGAGCGTTACGACCCGGCGGTGGCGGCTGCTCAGGATGAGCACTGGGGTCGGGTCAAGTGCGTCTGTGGTACGACGCACAAGATTCTGATGCCGATCCAGCAGCGGAAACTCTACTGGTCGGTCAGGGGCAAGGAGCTGGCAATCAAGTGCGGCTGTGGGGAGTCGGTGCCGACGGGCAAGCGTGTGCCTGACAGCTACGACGTGACCGAACTCCGCGACATGCCCACAGAAGTCGAGAAGGCACTGAGCGTATGAAAAAAGCATTTAACAGCAAGGATCTGGACCGGGGTCTGCTGCGTATGGCCGTCAGGTCGTATGCCCGCCACGCCGGTCTGGACTACGAGCAAGCGCACCGCGTGATGACCGACTACCTCGAGGCCAACCCACCCCCAGAGGAGGGCGGGCGCCGCAAGAAGCAGTTGGGGCCAGCCACTTTTGAGGAGGCGGCAGAGCACTTTCAGGTTATGCGCGAGAAATACAACACCAACTACCACCACGATTTAGCGCCGAACTTCGCGGCGTAAAGGAGCAACGATGGCGTTGAAATTTTACCAGCAGCTTAACTGGCGTGAGAAACTCGACTCCCTGAAGAATCCGGGAGATTATTTCGAGGACGACTACGTGGAGGCGCAAGAAAGCGCAGAAGAAAACATCGATTACGGTACGGGTGGAGCCAACTACCGTCTCCGCGCCCTGGACTATTGGCTGCGTGAGCTGGAGGAGCAGCGCGAAATCGCAGCAACAGAGCGCACCCGCATTGACATGTGGCTGGAGAGTCAGGAGCGCCGCATCCAGAAGCGCATCGACTGGTGTGAAAGAACCTTGCGCCTGTTTCTGGAGGGCACGGGCAAAAAGTCGATGAGTCTCCCCTACGGCAAGCTCCAGCGCCGTGCTGGCCGTGAGCGCATCGACGTGGTGCTCGAGGACACGTTCGTGGATTGGGCAGAGAAGTCGGGCAACGAGCAACTGCTAAAGGCGCGGACTACGGTCAAGCCTGACAAGGCTGCGATCCTGGCCTACGTGAAAACAACGGGCGAGGAACCGCCAGGCGTGGAACTGAACAAAAGCGACGAGTCGTTCACCGCAAAACCGGATGAGGGAACGTTCCTCGACAAACCGGATGCGGCTGCGTGACGTTCGGGTCGCTGTTTGCCGGCATCGGCGGGATCGACCTCGGCCTGGAACGTGCGGGGATGACCTGTGCGTGGCAGGTGGAGATCGACCCGTGGTGCCGACAGGTGCTGGCAAAACATTGGCCTGACGTAAGGAGATACGAAGATGTCAAAGCAGTCGGAGGCGATACCCTGGAGCCAGTTGAGCTTATTGCCGGTGGATTCCCATGTCAGGATGTCTCAGTCGCAGGGCAACGCGCAGGTATCCAAGACAACACCCGGTCAGGACTCTGGTCAGAGTTTCACCGAATCATTCGCGAACTACGACCCCGATACGTCCTCGTGGAGAACGTCCCAGGCTTGCTTGCTAGGGGGATGGGCAGAGTTCTCGGCGACCTTTCCACAATCGGGTACGATGCGGAGTGGGAGATGCTATCGGCGGCAGATGTCGGCGCACCGCACCTACGTAAACGAGTCTTCATCACCGCACATAACCGAATTTCCGACGCCAGCGGCGACGAGTTACGGGTCGTCAGGGAACGAGGGGGGCGGGAACACACTAACAGCCCATCGTCCATCTCTGGAAACGATGGCGAGGAAGAACAAGTGGCCGACGCCCGCAGCCAGAGATTACAAGGGACAAAATTCCGTTACGACAATGACGCGCAAGCTGGAAGAGGGAAAACGGGCACAACAGGGGCAGCTGCCGAATGTTGTGGCAATGAAGGGGGACATTGGGCAGTTGAACCCGACGTGGGTCGAGTGGCTCATGGGGTTCCCCAGCGGGTGGACCGACTTAAAGGCTTAGGCAACGCCGTCGTCCCGCAATGCGCGGAACAGATCGGGCGTCGCATTATGGAACAGCGGGGGCATTAGTCGTCTGGGTGTGGTTCACACGGCATTAGACCCGCCGTCCCTCAAAACCAACCACATAAACCACAACGACGCCCCCGCTGCTTTATGGACTTCTGTCAGTTTTGTCAGTGCCGAAACCCTAGCAATTGAGAATTACAGATGGATCTAACCGCATGATCGAACAGATTGTTGAGCCAGGCTGCGGCTCTATTTTTTCCGACCATCTAGTAAAACGCACTGACAAAACTGACAAAAGATTGCCCAGAATGTGTCACTGTCCGTCACTCGTTTCCTCGATGAGTCACTAACTCAAGTCCTTTTAGGAACAGAAGGCTACAGATATATCGACTAGCCGTGACGCGTGGTGACGTATTTTTCACCTTTTTCTGTCTTGATTTCCCTCATGAAGAGAAAAACCTGGAAAACGTGTCACTACGTGTCATGCGTCATCAACACAGCCTGGTATTAGGAATACAACCGCATGAGAGTCAGCAACGACCGCATCGTCGGCCTCTGCATCCAACTGACGCGAGACCGGGTGCCGTTCTGCATCACCTACGCAGATGACTACGCCTATGTCAGAGACTATAGACCTGGAGACAGCGAGGATCTACGCCCGCCAGTGTCAGGAGGAGAGCGAAAGGATCGACGCAATGCCGCCGGGACGTGAGCGCAACCAGAGGCTGTCGGAACTGCTGCGCTACTTGGACACGCGCTGGCTGATGATACCCGCAAACCTACGACGAGAGGTGCTGGAGGAATGATACTCTGGACCCTGACACGGGCGCTGGCAACGGCTGCGTTTCTGGCCCTGGCCGGCGTGGTGGTCTACTGCGTATGGACACCACAACGCTAAACGACGACAAGCTTGTCACGTTTGACAGCTTGGTCGCTCCCCTGCTCGAGCGGGCGCAGCAACTCATCGGCACCACCGTGGCCGTGGACCTACCCAGATCGTGCAAAAATACCCACTTGACACCGACAACCAGAAGGGTTACAATATTGCGAGACTCATAAACCCTTGCGGGTTGCACCTTCTCTGCAATAGCCTCGACCCGTAACTGGGTCGGGGCTTTTGTTTTTATGCAAGCGACGACCAATGCCTAAAGCGATCACCCGCTCAAATCGCGCCACCAAAAAAGATAAGTTCCTGAGCGCACTGTCAGAGAGCGGCATCGTGGGTGCCGCGTGTGATATTGCCGGGATCGGGCGCCGAACGGTCTACGAGTGGCGCAGTGTTGACGATGCTTTTGCCGCCAAGTGGTATGAGGCGTTGCAGAATGCCGGTGAGCGGCTCGAGGCTGAAGCACGTAAGCGGGCTGTAAACGGGTCCGACACGCTGCTGATCTTCCTCCTCAAGGGCATATACCCCGAAAAGTATCGCGACCGCTATGACGTGCGGTCAGAGAACAAGGTGACCGTCAAGCACGATGCCGACAGCCTCAGCGACGACGAGCTTGAAGCTATCGCCAGCGGACGCGGCGTCGGCGTTACTGCGTAGGCGGCGGGCACGGCAGAACCTGCTGGCCTATACGCAGTATACCCACCCGCGATTTGAGGTGGCGCATCACCACGGCATCATCTGCACCGCGCTCGAGGCCGTGGAGCGTGGTGAATGCAACCGCTTGATGATCTTCTGCCCTCCCCGTCACACCAAGTCGGAACTGGCAAGCCGACGCTTTCCCTCTTGGTATATCGGGCGGCACCCTGACCGGCAGCTGATCGGCGCCAGCTACAACGGCGACCTGGCATCGGACTTCGGTCGCGATGTTCGCAACATCATCGACAGCCCTGAGTATTCGCAGTTGTTCCCTGACTGCGAACTGGCTGCAGACAGTCGCGCAGCCAATCGCTGGAACACTGAAGTCGGCGGCGCTTATGTCGCTGCGGGCGTAGGCACGGCGATTACGGGGCGTGGGGCGCACCTGGCGCTGATCGATGACCCGGTCAAGGATCGGTCGGATGCCGACAGCCAGACGGTGCGGGACCATACCTGGAACTGGTATACCAACGTCCTGTATACGCGTCTGATGCCAGGCGCAGCCATCGTGCTGATTATGACGCGCTGGCATGAGGACGATCTGGCGGGTCGGCTGCTCGAGCAACAAGATGAGGGTGGCGAGGCGTGGGAGGTGATCAACCTACCTGCGCTAGGTGAGGGCAACGATTGGCGCGAAGAGGGCGAGGCATTATGGCCCGCCTGGTATCCGGTGGAGACGCTGGAGACGACGCGCAACGTCCTCACGATGAGCGACGGTCCTCGAGCGTGGGATGCTCTGTATCAGCAGCGCCCCAGTGCTGAGGCTGGCGTCTTCTTCAAGCGGGAGTGGCTGCGGTGGTATGAGACGGTGCCGCGAGATTTGCAGATTTATGCGGCCAGCGACTACGCCGTCACAGGCAGCGGCGGCGATTGGACGGTGCACGGCATCATCGGCTTGGATGTAGACGACAACATCTACGTGCTGGATTGGTGGCGGGAACAGGCAACCAGCGACGTGTGGGTCGAGTCGGCCATCGATATGATGGCGAAGTGGTCACCGATCCGGTGGGCTGAGGAGCGCGGACAGATTGAAAAAGGCGTAGGACCGTTTCTTGCCAAACGTATGCAGGAGCGGCGCGTGTATGTCATTCGCGAAGGGTTGACAAGTGCAAACGACAAAGCGACCAGAGCGCGATCCATACAGGGCCGCATGTCTATGGGCAAGGTGTTCTTTCCCAAGAAGCAGCCGTGGTGCGAGGAGCTGGTCAACGAGTTGATGAGGTTTCGCGGTGAGGGTCATGAGGTTGACGACCAGGTTGATGTCTTGGGGATGTTCGGGCGTCTGCTCGAGTCTATGTACGGCGCTGCATCGTCATTACCTGAGCGCAATACTGATTTCCGCAGTGGTGGCAACGTGGTGGATGAACTGAGACGCTTGGCAAAGCAGAGGGCATGAAAGCCGACGACCAAAAATACTGGCGCGACACCATCAAGAACTGTGAGCGGTTCTACGAGCCTAAGCACACGCGCTGGAAAAAGCTCATTAGCATCTACAACCTCGAGATGAAGGTCTCGGGGCTTGAGCGTGAGCATCTGGTCAAGGTGAGCACGTTCTTTCCGATGGTTCGCAAGCTCATAGCGTCTATCGCGTTCAACTATCCCAAAGTGTTCCTAAACGTCGATGACGAGCCTTTTGAGTTTGGGTCTGAGGTGCTGGAGCGTCTTGCCAACGAAGCACTCGACGTGATGCGCGTTAAGCCTGAGATCCACCAGACGATTTTCGACGTGCTGTTCTGCTACCGGGGTTGGCTGAAGATCGGGTATAACACGGCCAACACTGAGGAGGTCGAGGCGCCCTACGTCTACAACGACGCGCTGATGGAGGACTTCACGTTCATCAAGCGCGTGTCGCCGTTCAATCTGATGGTGGACCCGCTGGTGCCGCCGAACGACTTCTCGAGCGCCCAATATGTCATCGAAAAGATGCTGGTGCCGTTGCAGTTCGCGCAGAATGACGAGCGGTTCAGTCAGTTTAAGCGGCGGCTGACGCCTGTGGATGCAAAGGATGCCGACGGCATTATTGACGACCTGCTGGTGAGCTACAACAACGGGATGGTGGACACCAGCGAGGAAGAGGACGCCATCGCTGAGGCCAAGCGGCTCCAGAGAATGGTGATGCTGTACGAGATCCATGACCGCATCAACCAGAGACGCATCGTGTTCGCCAACGACATTGAGGAGCCGATTGAGGACATTGAGCACCCGTTCCTGGCGCGTACGCCGATCACGCAGCCTGACCCGTTCGACCCGGCTGCGGAGTTGATGACGGGCGAGTTCAGTGAGCCGCAGGGGTGGCTGACAACCAACGGGTTTCCGTATTTCTCGATGGCGTTTGACATCGGTGACAATTTCTACGGCGTCCCGCTGATGGAGTATGTCAGGGACAGCCAGCAGTTGATCCTGGAGTCGCTGAGTCGGCGCGTGGACCTGTTGAAGAAGCATGCCCGCATCTCATTAGGGAACCGGGGCGAGAAAACTGCCAACCCGCACCTGCCCGACTCGTTGGGCAACCTTCAGGATGGCAGTGTGCTGTGGGTCAACGACCCCGGCACGGCTCTGCGTGAACTGTCCTGGGGCAACCCGCCCGCCGACCAGATCCAGCTCGAGCGTGACGCCCAGTTCTACGAGAGCAAGATCCTCAGCGTCGAGGCCCGCAACAGCAACACGGCAACAGAGGCCAGCATCAACGCGTCTGAAGCGCAGTTGAACCGCGAGTGGATGCAGGTGGCCGTCGTCGATGCGTATACCTGGATCATCGACAATGCGCTGTCGGTGATGTCCGACACCCGATATACCCCCAACGAATACATCCTGAACATTGCGCCAGAGGGTGAGCCGATCCGGTTGGCTTCTCTGGAAAACTATTGGCTGCAAGGGCGCCGCCGCATAGACATCGAGGCGGGGTCAATGCTGCCGCTGATTGAGCAGCTCGAGCGCGACGACACGCTGGGCTTGTTCGACCGACTGATACAGTTGCCAGAGGTGGACCGTAGTGCGGCGGTCAAGATGATGATTAAGGCGTTCCGCAAGGTGGACGTGGACACGCTGCTTAAAGACGACCGCAACGCTGACGCCATGAAGGCGGCGCAGATGGAGTTGATGGGCTGGATATTGCGCGGCCAGGACCCTGGCGTCCAGCCAGAGGAGGACCATCAGACCCACCTGCGTCTGCAATCGCCAGAGGTGGTGCAGCAGAACCCGCAGTTCGCTCAGGTTCCGGTGGATCAGCAGCAGATGGTTCTGGCCGTGGCGCAGCAGCATGCTCAGGCGCATATGCAGTATTTGCAGCAGCAGGGCGGCGCCGTGGGATCGATGAGCGGCACGGGTCCGAAGGGACCAAGTGACTTGATGAGTCAGGTGCAAAGCAACGCGCAGCGCGTGGCGTCGCTGATACAGACCAATGCCGTGAACGCGCAAAATACGGCGCAACTCTAGGAGGCAACATGCCAGTACAGCATGCCGTCGTTGGCGGCAGACACCGCGTAGTCGAGAACGAGACGGGCCAGCCCGCTGTGGGCGAGGATGGCGCTCCCATTGATGGTGGCGGCTTTGACACGCCTGACGAGGCGCTGGCAATCGTGATGCAGATCAACAAAGCCATGTATGGCGATGAGGGCGCCCCTGCCGGTGGGCCAGCGGGTGGGCCCGCCATGGGTCCAGCAGCCGGTGGTGGCGACGTGCCGCCCGAAGCTCTGGCAACGATGCTTCAGCAGATGCGCTAATGCCGCGCCACGATTACCAGTGCGAGGACTGTGATCACCTCGAGTGCGACGTGATCACGCGCAATGTGCCCAAGTCTATGCCGTGTGAGTGCGGCGGGCAGATGTTTCGCACGTTCGCCAACTTCAACTTCAACGGCCACTTGGACGACCAACGCCACAACAAGATGTACGGGAAGTTTCATGCGGGCTTTGGCGAGGTGGTCGAGAGCTACGAGCATAAACAGGAACTGCTGAAGAAATACGAAGTCAGCGAAGCCGCCGACCCCGTGGGTGGGTCGCGGTCCTGGCGAGATCAGACACCTGACAACACGCAGACCGATACCGTCACGCCCGCCATCGATCTGACGCCCGACGAGGCGCAGCAGATGATGACGGGCAACACCAGTGCGGCCTTGCAGTCGCGCTTAGACAAACACGTAGAGGACATGTAATGCCCGAAGAGATGGACGCCGCACCGTCTGACGCTACACCCTCCGCAGACACGTCCGCTGATCAATCGAGCGGGAGCGAGATTGCTTCTGATCTGTTTGATGACGACGCACCTCAGCGAGAGCCTACGCCAGCCGCGAACGGTACCTCCGCACCCTTCGACCCCTCGAGCGTAGACATACGCCGCACCAAGCTCGATGAGATCCCCGAAAACCACCGCGCCTATTTTGAGCCAGCGTATAAGGCTTTGAAGAACCTGGAGAGCGGATACACCAAGCGCGACCAGGATCTGGCAGAGGCCCAGCGCCGGGCAGAGACGGTGGAGCAGGAATGGCGGGATCGTATCCAGCAGATTGCGGCACCTCCTCAGCCCACTCAGGCTGAACAGCTAAACGAGCAGTTGTCCGGTTCACATCTCAACGAAGAGCAGCGCCAGGGCGTGGAAGTGGTGAGGCAGTTGATTGCCGCCGAAACTCAGCCCCTTTTGGCTGCTCTGGATGAGATGAAAACGGTTGTGCCTACGGTGCAGCAGTGGCAGCAGCAGCAAGAGGTCCAGAGTCAGGAAAAGCTGGCCTCTGAGATTGCTGACGCCAAAGGAGCACACGGCGAGGACGTGGAGAACTACGGTGAGCAGATCGCGGCGCTGATCAATACGGTCAACCCGCTGACAAAGGCCCCTTATACCGTGCGGGAGTCGTATGAACTCGTCACGGGCAAGGCCCAGCAAGCTGCCAACGTCGCCCGCCAGACCGATGCCGACATTCGTCAGGCAACCAAGAGCCAGATTACGACACCTGCAACCACGGCTGTCAGCCACGATGGCGGCGGGGATTTGTCTATCGCCCAAGCCCGTGCAGAGCTAGAGGCTCTGGGATTTGAACGCTAGTTAGACAGGAGATCAAACCGTGGCAGCAACCTCAACAACAGAGACATGGGATGCCGCTTGGACGTTGGCGATGCGGGCGCATAAAAAGCGCCTTACTGACAACATCTTCGACGAGTATCCAACGCTTCAGATGCTCAAGGAAGCCGGTAATCTGGAAACCGAAACCGGCGGCAAAGAGATCAAAGAAGATCTCATGTATGGCAAGAACTCAGGAAACCAGTGGTTCAGCGATTACGACACGCTGAACACCGACGCGGTAGACGGCATCACGGCAGCTTTTTACCCGTGGCGCTACCAGGCCGTGCCGATCACCATCTCGATGACTGAGGAGATGGAGAGCCGCAAGAGTGACGCAGCGGTCAAGCTGCTCACCGCCAAGACGCAGCAGTCCATGAACTCCATTCGCGACAGCATCAACGCGGCGATCTACGGAGCGCAGTCGGGCAAGTCCATGCTAGGACTTCAGGACATCGTGGCCGACTCCGCTGGCAGCACACTGGGTGGCATCAACTCCAGCAGCGAGACGTGGTGGGAAAACCAGCGCAACACAACCAGCACAGACTTCAACTCGTCGTCTGCGCCGTCGTATGCTGGCGTCTTGGTCATGTCAGAGGTTTATAACAACGCTTCAGAAGGTAACGATCACGTCACAGACATTTACACAAATCTCACTCTTTTTTCAGAACTCCAGAACATCCTCGAGGGAACGGGCTATGCCAGGCTTACAAGTGACCGGTCCCCCTTTACTGGCAGTGATCCCGCATTCCGCGGGGCCGTTGTCAAATATGACCGCGACTGCTCGAGCCAGCACATGTACTTCCTCAACCGGAAGTATCTCAAGCTGAAGATGCAGAGCGGCATGAACTTCGCCAAAACGCCCTTTAAGGAGCCGACAAACCAGTTGGCAAAGGTGGCGTTCATCGTGGTCGGTCTTCAGTTGACCACCAACAACCGTCGTCGTCACGGCGTGGCAACGACACTCACGTAGACCATAGCCGTCAAGCCAATGGCGGTTCCACCCTGCTCATAGGGGATATGACAGATGTCAACGTATCGCAATCAGAACCACGCTCTGAACAAGGTCGGCGGTGCCGGCACCAAGCAGGGCATCTATGCCGAATCTTCGACGCCAAAGCATGCGATCGGCGAGAAGGTCGAGCTGGCCGATGGGCGTTGCTTCCGCTACGTCTACACGGCAGCAGCAATCAACCCCGGCCTCCTGGTATCTCAGGATGTCAGCGCAACAGCTATCGTCGAGTCGGATGGTAAGCTGACCGCCGCCAGTGCTGGGGCAACGGAGGTAACCTATACCGACAGCGGCACCGTCGGGTCGGCTACCGCCAACCAGTATGCGGGTGGATACCTGCATATCACTGACGATGCTGGTGAAGGTCACCAGTACAGGATCAAGAGCAACACGGCAGCATCATCGAACGCCGTGACCTTTACGCTCTACGACGGCCTTGTGGTTGCCGTAACCACAGACACCGACGTAGGCGTGACGGGTAGCCTCTACCACAACGTCGTTGGCGCCACCGCTGGAACAGACGGCGTCATCGCTGGCGTGACAACGCGTGGCCTCACATCCAACTACTACGGTTGGGTGCAGACGGCTGGCGTGGCAACGATCCTGGCAGACGGCTCAATCGCGATCTACGACAACCTCACGTTGTCTGATGGCGTTGCCGGTGCCGTGCAGTTAAAAGACGCAGAGACTGAGCCGCTTGTCGGCTACGCCACCTTTGCACCCGATAACACGGGTCACGTTGGCGTCGTCATTCAGGGGCTTGTCGCGTAACACAACCGGGGAGGGCGCACAACGCGTCCTCCCCAGCACTTTTTCAGGAGGTCCAATGGCAGCATCGACAGGAGCAGCAAAGAAGGACGACAGCAACGTCGTGCTGGCAGCACTACGTGACGCCGTGCGTAATGCTTCAAACGAAGAGCGCGAGGCACTGGCGAAGGAATTGGGCGTAGGGCGCAGCATCGGAAGCGCGGCGCGGCGTAGGCCGCAGCGTGAGACCAATGAATCGGCGTTGCAGATGTCTCGCGTATCGGGCGGTGCTGCTCACGATGCGGATTTTGTGCCGTCGCCACCAGATTGGGTGGTGCAGCACGGTGGCGGCATGCGGATGCAAGAGGTGGACACGGTGGTCCGTAACACCATCAGCGGCAAGGAAGAGATCGTACAGACTCAGGCGCCCGTGCCTGGCGACGACGCCTACATCGGCAACTGGGCGGTGGAGATATACCGCGACAGGTGGCTGAACAACTTGCCGACCCTTCCCTCGACGCAAGCGTATGATGCCGAACGCGACCGCACTGGCAGCTACGGTGGCGGGGTTGATGCTGAGGCGTTGGCAGCGGGGGCCAGCGAGGAGTGAACACAGTCACGGGTCTGGTCGATGCCGTGGACTACACGGGCGACGGTACCCTGCTGTTGTTCAACCTGCTGCACCTGCAGGAGCAGTCTGCCGATCCCGCCGACCCACCCGAAGGGATGGCGACGCTCTGGCAGTCTGACGGCACCGGCACGGGTGGAGACGGCGACATACTGATCAAGATCACGGCTGGCGGCAGCACCAAGACGGCGACGCTGGTCGATTTCTCAGGTGTGTGATGACTCTGACTAAATGCATCGAGCTGGCCCTGGCGAATGCGGGTTTAGCCAGCACCGCAGCGACATTTCAGACCAAAGCGCGAGACTACATCAACCTCGGCACCAAAGAGATTTCTGCCGTCAAGGAGTGGCGGTGGCTGTTTGCTGAGGGCAGCATCACGACGACGGCAAACACATCAGAATACGACCTGGCTGACGACGTGATGCATCCGGTAAGCTTTCGCAATGTTACCGACGATTTTGAGATGCGTATGGTCGATGTTCTGGCGCTCGACCGCATCGACCCCGACACCGACCTGAAGTCGGGACCGGAGAACGTCGCTGTCATCAAGTGGAACGGTACAAATACAAACTGGACGGTGCAACTCTGGCCGACGCCTGACACCAACAGCGAGACCATCAAGTACCGGTATCGCAAATATATCGCGGATTTCACCAGCTCCAACGACGCCACAGAGTTGGACACGCTGGGGTTGCCCGATTGGGTGCAGACGGCAGTGATGTACTACGCTGCCGCCAAGATCATGCAAGAAAAGCAGGACGCTGAGGGATCGGCGCTGGCGCAGCAGTCCTATGACCGGATGGTGCGCCACTACCTCGAGGTCGATATGGACGCCAGCGGCAGCCAGGGCTGTCTGACGCACCTCATCCGCACCGATGCCGTCGGCTTTGGCGACTTCACATTCAAGACCATAGACGGCTCTCTGGCCGTTGCCAGTTAGCGAGGACGCAATGGCATGCAAAGACGCGGCAAACGCCGCTCTGGATGAACTGATCAACAGCGGCAAGGTGTATCCCGAAGATGTGGCGCCCGTGCGCGAGTATATCGCATCGCTCGAGAGTCCACCGGCACCCAAACCCGCCAAGAAAGCCAAGAAGGCCAAGAAGGCGGCGAAGAAGTAGGCAATGGCCGTTCGCGGTGAAAGCGTCCAGGTCGGACCCTGGACCGGGGGCGTCAACTACGCCGTTCCCGCTGAGGATCTTGGCCCCACGGAATTGTTCTCGATGGAGAACATGCGCGTGGGCATCGGTGGCGAGGTCAGCAAGCGTGGCGGCATTGCGCTCTATAACTCGTCAGCCATCAGCGGCACCCCAACGATTACGGGCCTTGTCGAGCATCGCTTTTCGGCGTCAAGCTCCAAAGGCTACGTCATCGCCGGGGCAAAGATTTACGAGGACAACCTGTCGGCCTCGTTTACAGATCGCACGTCCTCAATGACGATTACGGCAGGTGACGACAATACGTTCACCTTTGCCAACTTTCGCGGCGACTTCTACGCCACCAACGGCGTGGCCGGTGATACGCTGCTGAGGATTACGGCAGCGGGAAATAATGCGGCGGCGGCAGATGTAGACTCCCGGTTCACCACCGCCAAGGCCATTGAGGTTTTCGACAACCGCCTCTGGTGGGGCAACCTCAGCAGCGGCGTGGACAGAGTATGGCGCAGCGATCTGGCTGATGCCACGGTCTACGGCGCCAACGCCTTTTTTCAGGTTGGCGAGGATGTCACGGGGCTGTCGAAGCTGGGCAACGCCCTTTCGATACATACCGCCGACTCTATTCACCTGGCGATACCAACAGGCAACGCCGCTCTACCGTATCGGCTGGTGCAGCGGGCCAATGCGGGGGCTGTAGGCGAACGCGCCATTGTCAACGTGCAGATCCCCGGCTCTGGCGAGGTCATCATCTACGTCCGCGAGGATGGCGTCTACCAGTTCGACGGCAACAACGCGCAGAAGATCAGTTGGAAGCTCGACGGCGCCCGCTATTGGGACGACCTGAACAAGTCGAGACTCCACAAGGCGTTCATCGTCAAATACCCGAAGCGCAACGAGGTGTGGATCTGGGTGCCGAACGGAGACAGCCAGACCACGATGAACCAGGCCATCGTCTACGACTACGTGCGGCAGATATGGTATGGCCCGTTCACGGGCGTCACGCGCAACTGCGGGGCGCTCCTTAACCGTGAACCGCATTTCGGTGGACATAGCAGTGGGCGCGTATTTACCCACGAATCGGCCACGATGAGCGACCTGGACGGGTCAAACACCACCGGCATCGACGCTTTTCTGGAGACGGCCAGCAGCACACCGATGGGTACGGACGTGATGCTGCGGTGGCTGTTCCTCCGCACGTCGTTCGACGTGCTGGGCAACTACGACGTGCTGGTGACCTACACGGGTCCAGGCATCGTCGGGGAGTCGGCCACCATTTCGATGCTGGGGGGTTTCGACGCCATAGAGACGGCGTTCAAGATTGGCGACAGCAGCATCAGCGCCGACGCCAGCCTGGCCTCGAGCGCCACCGACCTGGGTGGCTACGACCCCAGCATCAAGGTGCGATTCGCGAACAGCAGTGCCGCCGAAGATTTCAAAATTAGACGCGCTCGAGCGGTCTACAAGCCGCTGGGTCGTGTACGTAAAGCCTCAGCGGGGATCAACTAATGGCAAAACGTAAATCATACGCAGAGCGCGTTCGCGAGGAGTCAGCGCGTCGGGCGAAAGAACGAGCCAAAGCCATCGCCGAAAAAGGTGGCGATCCGTTCCAGGATTTCCTCGAGCAGCAAGAAAAGCAACGTGAGAAGCTGGCGACACCAGAGCAGCGTGAAGGAACGCTGGGCGATAAGGCGCGAAAACGCTTTGCGGAGGTGCAAGCCGGTGGTGGCAACGCCTTTCAGGATTTTCTAGAGCAGCAGCAACAGCGCGAAGAAACACGGCAGAGGGCGATCCCGAAAACGGGAGCGCAGCGGGTACAAGAACGGTTTGCAGAGGTACAAGCAGGTGGCGGTGATGCGTTTCAGGATTTTCTACAAAACAGGGATAAAACGGCTGTAGGCGTAGCCCCACCCATAGCAGCATCGCAAGAGATGCAACAGCGCACGGGGCCAGTCACTGCTGACATGCAAGCGCAGCTAGATGCGGCTCGACAACAGCAACAGCAGCTCATGCAACAGCAACAACTGCCGCCGGGCATGGCAGAGGCAGCAGCAACAGCACAGACAGGGCCGGGAGGCATACAGGAGCGGCAGGGCGCAGCCACAGGCCAGCCGCTGCCGACAACTGGCGCACCAATGGTGGTCCCGCCACCCTCAGCCCCCGATCAAGCACAGGCGGCAAAAGACCGATTCGCCAGTGTTCAGGCTGGCGGTGGTGATGCCTTTCAAGATTTCCTAAAACAGGCAGAAGCAGTACAAGCAGGTGGAACGGTCGCGGCACCCGTTGCAGCACCTACGCCGACTCCAACGCCTACGCCTACACCCACCCCAACGCCGTCACCGGCCCCGACGCCCCCACCAACGGCAGCACCGCCACCACCGGCGCAGAAAGACGCGCCCCCCGTTGTAGCGCCGCCGCCGCCACCTCCTCCACCTACGCCAGCCCCCGCCCCTGCTCCAGCGCCAGCACCTGCGCCCGCACCTGCTCCAGCGCCCGCAGCCCCAGC
>VTLG01009535.1_pt1 | contig 28407 bp, 37 predicted proteins | sample 4694571 | NCBI WGS metagenome assembly VTLG01 (sample SAMN12604809, study PRJNA352737) | marine metagenome | biome: ENVO:00000447; feature: ENVO:00000209|ENVO:00000569|ENVO:01000036; material: ENVO:00002151; isolation source: viral sequences binned using virsorter ...
TTTTCCTCCGTTACAGTTTGAACAACACCTTTATCCCACATTTCTTCAAAATCATAATCGCCACTAAAATCAGTAACACCATCACAATCACCATCTTTTACCCATTCTTTAGCTATTTCTTTTGCTTTTGATTTAGATGATGCTTCTACATAAACATCTTTATATGTAACACAAGGTATTTTTATTTTTACTGTATAATTTTTCATTTTTTTGTTTCTCCCTAGTTAATGGGAGGGCTTTTACACCCTCCCTTGTTATTATTTATTTTGTATAATCAATTAATTTTACACCTGCTTCTTTATCTTCTAAAGATAAAACATCTTTTATAAGTTTATGATCCCATAAAAAATTAGGAACATACTTTACTACTAAATAATTATAATGATCTTCTAACAGAAAACTTTTTACTTCAAAGTCTTTGCTTGAATAATCGTGTTCTAAAATTCCAAATAAACTAATCCAAGTGCTATTACTAACATCAATTCCATAATCTCTTTTTTGAATGTATTCTTCTATTTCTTGTTTTAATGAACTTAATGTGTTATTTATTAATGTTTGTTTTGTTATTGTTTTCATTTTTTTTTCCTTTTTGTTTTTTTGTTTTTTTTCCCTGTGTCTCTCTGACAACACTATAACTTATTACTTCTTTAACTTCTATGCAAGTAAAAAGTTAAAAAACTTTTAATTTTTTTTATTTAAAGAAAAGAATCCCTAGAAAATAATAGAGATTCTTTTGGTATCAGAGTATGTGAGGGTAGAGGAAGTTTAGATTTGTTCTGTTAGAGTTACGGAAATTGAATATAAATTTGGTGATTTTTGTTTTATGGTATAATCTTTGTTCATTCTTACTATTGCAAAATTAGAAGGTGAATTATCGTTTTTATCTATCTGCAGCACCATTGGTAGATGTGATGACATTGAACGGTGAACAACATTTGTATAAAAATCTGTAGCATCATTAATGTTATATAAACTTTCAACACTATCTGCTGCAGTAGAATGATTGTCTTGTGCTGTAAATCCATTGCTATTCATCATCATATTCTGATTCATTACTTTATCAGGTGCTAGGGAATCAAATTGCATTTTCCATACCCTTCTTCCTGATCTTCTTTGATAGTTATCACCTTCTTGATTACCTAACCCAAATGGTTCAGTTATCCAATTATTAGGTTTAGTCCAATTAGCAGTAGATATTGTTTTACCTGATATAGTTGATTTTTGCTTAATACCATATTCAAATTTAGTTGTAGTAGATAAAGAAGTATTTATTGGAAATTCAAATGATTTACCCCACAATACACTTCCAATTTTACAATCTATATTTTCTGTATCTTCATTTATAACACCAATAATAATCTCTCTATATTCATCAGTTGGAACATCATCTATACTATATAAACTCCAACCATCATATTCAGGATTAAAATCAGCAGCATTAACTATGTTTGAATGGGTAGCTTCTTGATAATTTTCACCATCTGAAAACACCATACCCATTCTGTGATTTGAGCTATCAAAATTATGCCCTAATAACATTAAGAAATCAAAGTTCCACAAACCACTTGTAACAACAGGAGTTTCATTGTCATAAGATGGAACTATTTTATACCGTAAATATTCCCACCAACTTTCTGATTGTAAATGCACTTGATTTGAAGGGTCAATCTGTAATAATTTAATCATATCTTCTTCACTAACAATTCCGTTGTCTGATGAATATTCATCTAATGCACCACTAGCATATTGATATAGTGGATACGATACATAGAGTTTTGGTGTTGTCGCTATTTGATAATATGAATCAGCCATTATTTCTTCCTTATTTCTTTAATTGTTGTATATGTTTTAGTTTCTTTATCATAAGTTGTAGTCCTGTGTATATATGGTTTTTTAGCATTATTACCATCAAAATCAATATCTTCCCAATACTTGGTTAATGATTCCCAAGCCTGTTCTACACCATCTGTTGTACCTACTTTCTCAGTTTTCTGTAAAGTATTCCATAGTTCTAAATTAGATTTATTAATATATAAATTATGTTTTATTCTACTTGTATCTGTTAAAATACATTTAGTAAATAAAGCCATTCCCTTATATCCAAATAATTCTGATATTTTTTTATTCTTTAAATTCATAATAAGTATTTTATTATTAGCATACTTTATAACTAAATCAGCATTGATTTCTTTTATATTCATTTGTCCAACATAATGTATAACTACTGTTCTATAATCTATGTCAGTTTCTAATGATATAGTATTTTGCCCTATATTTAAATTACCTGTATATGTTTTTTCTTTATTCATTATGCTCTATAATTTCCTCTATTTCAGGCATAGCAGTTTCCCAAGAAATTTCTGAGTTCAAACTTCCATCTGCATTATATTTTAATTTTTCTAATTCTGTATCTGTATATTCACCTGCATAAACTTCATTTTCATCATACCAATCTATTACTCCATCTCCTGTCATATCAAAATAAGGAATTTCAATACCATTATCTTCAGTAGCATCAGGATTATAGTTCCAATTAGGTATTGGTTCTCCATTTGTAAAAACATAGGTAGAATTAAATTCCTGCATATTTCCTACTATAGCAGGTTCTTCGCCTTCAAAATAAAATCCGTGATTTCCATCTGTTCCTAAATAATGTAATTGATATGCCTTAATTTTAATACTATCAGAACTTATATTGGTTTCCATAATTAACCATAAAGGATAAACAGGTTGTGAATTTTTAAAATCTACTACACTATAATCTATGTCAAATATTTTTTCATTATTTATCAATGGTATGTGAATAATGTCATTAACAGTTAAATCCATATAAGACAACGGAAGTGTTAATTCTACAATATTATGTGTATTACAATTATTTAATAATGTATGTTCCATAAACATATTAACAGTTGGTGTGTCTGTGTGATATTTCAACTTTATATCTTTGTGTCCGTCAATTATATCTAAATGGTAATTTTCATATCCTGTAGCCATATATTCAGGCAAATAATCATTTATGCTTTTGTGCAAATCCATTCTATATTTTTTGTGTCCATAATCATATCTATAAAACATTTTAGCAGAAGTCATAACATCTTCTCTTTTTGTTTCCTTAAATCTATACCTTAAAATATTATTTATATCTATAACTTTATCTATATCATCACGAGTATAAGAGTCTTTTATATTTATAAAACCAAACTTTCCTGCACTATTAAATCTAGGATATGATTTAGATTCCTTTAGTATTTCTTCTATTAATTTTTTACCGTCTTTTTTCTTATTTAATGAAAAACCCATTTTCCAATTACTATGAATTTCCCTAGATAACAATAATGAATCCATATCATATTCAGAATAATCAGGAACTATAATATTACTGCCTGATAATTGAGATGAATCATATTTAGCATATTCCATTTCATTAGTCAATATGTTCATAACAATATCACACGGTTTCTCTATAACACCATCAGTAACAAAACCTTCGGTATTACTATCTGTATTTAAATTTTGCAATGCTAATGCTTTTATATCATTTTTTATACTTTCTAAATCTGAATTATCTTGATCCAAAGCACCTAATCCCAATATCCAAGAATTAGATTCAGCAAATTCTTCTAAGTTAGCATTATAAGCATCTATCCACACAGGCCAACCTGTTCCATCAACCCATTCATTTCTATTAATTCTATATTGATATTCTGTGCATAATCCTGTGTGTATAGCTTGAAATAAATCGTCCATATATACATAAAAATTATCTATCCACTGATCAAATGTAGTCATTGGCCCAAAACTAGCCCAATTATATTGCCTAGCATTTTTAATTGTATCTGTCATATAAATATTTGTATCTCTTGAATCGTAAATTGCCCAACCGTCAAAGGTATAGCCTAAATTATTAACCCACCAACAAGTTAAGTTGTATTCTTCATCATAATAAATATCAGTTTGATATATGTATTCTAGCATATTTTTAGCTATAGATTTTACCCAAGATTCTATTACAAAAAGCTGACTAAAGTTTAACATTTGTTTTGGTGCATTTGTTTGTAATTCTTGATAAAAACTTTCATAACCATCAGAATCCCAACCTTCTTTTACTGCTGATTCTAAAGCATTCATATGTTGCAACAATCTACAAGGCAATAAAAAGGCTTTCCATATAAAGTTTTTAAAAAAAGAATAGTTATTAAATATAGGAGAATCATCAATAGCTAACATTTGTTGAAATCCACCACTTAATAATGTTTCCCAATTTTCAGTATATAAAAAATCATCTATAACATTTTTGTTATAATAATATAATCTGTTACCATTAGCATCATTATAAGGAAGTATTGTGTTAAATGTTGAAGAAACAGTATTATAGAAAGAATCTAAAAGTGCATCAAAATCAGGCAAATTACCATCAGGTCCATTAATTAAATAATCTAATGGAATATCTACATCAGTATCTAAATCTTCTAGAGAATCTAAATATGCTTGTTCATCTAATTGTTCTGTAAACAAATTATTTTTTCTACCAACTATTGAAGCAAACATTTTTTCTTCTGATATATTATCTACTTTAACAGAATGAACTAAGCCTATATTATCCATTTTAAGCTGTTGTTGGTAACTGTAATTGTTTTTCCAATAAGGTGGGAAATACTCAAAAACTGCTATAGTTTTATGTGCTGCAGATGATTCAGTAACTTGATTTGTAGGACTACCAATATCACCGTAGTATAAACCATTTATTCTTTTCCATTCAGGATTCTCTCCTGCAATATCACCACTAATATTCCAATATTTATTTTCTTTACAATCTGTTTCTTCTTTTAAACAAAATATAGGTGCATTTTTATAAAAGTTTGTTGTTGGTGTATTTAAAGATTGTAATTGACTTTCATTTAAATTTAGTGCTGTTTCTAATTCTGCTTCGTTTCTACACATAATAATATTTGCTAAAGCCTGTCTTCCACTTTGTCCTGTCATTGTTTGTTGTGCATCAGGCATTATATCACCCCATATTTCAGAAGCAATAGGTGCAACAAAAAAACCTGTTCTATCTGCACCTGATGGTAAAGTAAGATTATTAGTATCAGGCTGTTGATGGCTGATTGCACTTTGAGATAAAATGTAATTACAGGCTAAAAATGTATTCCCTGCCCAATCACCATTTATTGTTATATTTAACAAAGAATTATCTATACCTTCTTCAAGTTTTAATATTATCCATCTACCTGCACCTCTTGTAGTATCTTCAGAATAATAGGCTGTTCCTGTGTCAAATTGGTTACCCTGTGATATTAAAGTATCACTTGCTCTATACCATACTTTAGGATAATTTTTATTGTTATATATTGCTTCTTCATTTTCAAATTCTGTTCCTGATATATCTTCTAATTGTAAATTAGGAACATCTAATATAGAACCATCAGAAGCATATATACTATCTACCTGCCTTTGATAAAAACCCTTCATATCCCATAGTTTGAATATAGCATTTTCAGATTCAGGCTGTAATTCAGGTAATATATAATTGTTATTAAAACTGCTTATGCTAGATAATTTAATTTGTGAATATAATTGATTTTGATAAGGCACTGAATATTGTGAGTGATCTAATATTATATAATCATCACTTTTTTTAATATATAAATAGTAGTCATTTTGATAATTATATACAGTTCCACTATGAAATAAACTTGGTATTCTAGCTGTTTTATAATGTGAAGATGTAGGAAATACATCTAATAATATATTCATAATTCTGTCATTGTTGTTATCTAAATAAGGCATTACAGGTGCTTTATCTACTGCACCAAATGTCATAGGAACAACTGCATCCTCTTCTTTATATTCAGGCAATATATTGTTTTGTATTTCAGTAGATAATTTATCTATGCTCATATATGGAACTGTTTTATTAGATATTTTAATTTGTGTTCTGTCTTCAGCAGATATGTTTAAAGTATCATCATTAAAATCCAATCTACTTATTTCACCTCTATACACTAAAGCACAATCATAATCACCTATATCATCTGTGATATTTATCACATTAGTAGTTGGAGATTTATAAAACAAATACATATTCTTGCTAATAATAGCACCATTTATATATTCCGTTATCTTAGTCTTTACATCATAATAGTTATATATAGTGCATCTTAATCTGTTTATTTTTAGTCTTTTGCTATCATAATCATTAGCTATTTTTACATTTGATACTCTACTTATGCAATTAATAGTTGTAAGAGAATTACCATTTATATCTAATAATTCATCTTTATCTAATGTAAGTGTAAATAGGATTTCATCTGTATTAGGATTGGTTATTAATATTACAGGCTTTAATGTTTGATTAGTATTTACAATGTCTTGTTTAAAGAATTTGGATATAGTCAGCATTACACACCCATATTCTCGCCAAGCCTTAAACCTTCTCTAATCTGTGGAATTACATTATCTTCAACAAATGATTCTGTCATAATTGGATTATTTATATTTAATGTTATTCCTTGCCCTTGAGGGCCTTCAATATTAGGATCAGCTAATGGTGTTACTTGCACTCTTTCAGGGCCTGAACCTTCTCCAACCATCATCATTTGAGGGCCATCAGTTACAAAGTCAGCACCATATTGTGCTTTTTTAATTTGTTGCAACTGAGCCATTTGTGCAGCAAAAGCAGTAGCAGCATAAGCTGCAGCAATTACAGGTGCAGCAGGGCCACCTGTTTTCATACCTGCAGCATAAGCATCTCTAACTGTAGGTGGAATATTAATTAATACATCTTTTATTTTCAATGCCTTATTAAGTTTTTGAAATGCTTTAGATTCTCTAGCTGCTTTTTCTAAATTAGTTTTAAAATTTGCAGCACCTTCTTTTTCTATAGCTATTTTATTTTTTGTTGCATCAGTTACTAATCCAAGTGCCTTTGCAACATCTTCATTATCTGCAATAAATTGGGCCATAAATTCTTGATTAATTTCATTTTGTGCTTGTTCTTCTTGCATTAATGCAAACTTTTTATTCATAGTTTCTTCATAAGCTTCAAAGCCTGAAACTATAGGATCACCATCTTCACCATCTTCACCACCTGCAGCCATTTGTGCTTGTAATTCAGCAATTTTAGCTCTTGATTCTTCTAATTGTATATTTAATTCAATTAATTTTTGTTCATCAATACCAAATTCTTCACCGACTTCTTCCCACTTTTCTCTAAAGTCAGGTAATGATTCTGTAAATTTATCTATTATTCCAAGTGATTCTAATGCTTTTACTACAAAATTTAATTGTGGAGGTAGGGTTTGAACAATTAACCCAAATGTGTCCCACTCTCTCCATATTTTTCTTAATATACTCGGATTTTTTTCTAATTCTATCATATTTAACAACAATGCTTCATTAGCTATTTCTAACTGTAGCTTTGCAGATGCACCCATTAATCTATATGCTTCTGTAGTTTTTTGTGTTTCTATTTGATTTAATTTTAATTTTGTTGTTAATGATTCAATAAAAAATGATAATGTGTCTGCTGTGCTTTCTATATTTGGTGCAAAATCTGTTACTAATGTTTCTTGTAAATCACCAAAAGCATTATTAAGTTGAACCATTGCACCTGTTAATGTTTCAGCTTGTGCTGCAGCCTGTCCACCAAATACATTTGCTATATTTTCAGTTAATGAATTTAATCTTTCTGTAGAACCAACTGCACCTGTAACTTCAATACCATACCTAGATAGTGCATTTGTAGATGATCCTAATGTTTTAGATACTAGATCAGCAGCAGCAGTTAAATCCATACCTTTGGCTGCAGCTAAATCTAAAGTAGCTTCTGTTGCTAATGAAATAGCTTCTTCATCTCTAACAAAAGAACCAATCAATGCCTGTGCAGTTATAATAGCTTCATCACCAAACATAGTAACTTTTTGTAATGCTGAAGCCTGATTTAGTAATGCCTGTGAAGTTTTACCTAATGCAGCTTCTAATTTCTTTTCTGATAATTCTTGTTCTTTAAAAGCATCTATTGAAGCATTAACAGCACCTAATAATGCTCTTGCACCAAAATATGCACCTGCTGCTGCTGCAGCAGATTTAGCCATACTTCTTAAACCATTACTGACACCTTGTATTTCTTTTTTAGCTTTCTTAGCACCTTGTGAAGATACTTTTATTATATGCTCTTGCTTACTACCTGACATTTTTTTCTTTCTTTATATTTAACATTATATGTTCTATCTCTAAAAAATCATCTACTACTTTAGCAGGTGTTTCATTTAGTGATGGATAGGGAGGAACTGAAAAAGCTTTGCAGAAATTATACTCTTTAATTCTTTGTTGTATATCTTTATCTATTAATTCAAAAGTATTTGCAAAGTAAAAATGTTCAACATAAATAGTTTCTGAAATATTTTTAACACCTTTACTTTCTAATTCTGCATAACAATTCAATAGTTCTCCATATACATCATCTATTGAAATAAATGTTTTTTTTGTTCCATCTACAGGTGATATAGCTTCATAAGGATATTCAAAACCATTATTACCTGTTCCGTTAATTCCTTTAATAGAAATCCATACATTTACATAAAAAAGTATTTCATCTATTTTTTTTTATTCATTTCAACAATGACACTAGCACCTAATCCGTATATTTCCTCATTGGAAAATTTATTAAGTTCATCATCTGATAAGCTAGTTCCTCGTTTAATAATATCTAACCAAAAACTAAAATTCTTTTTAGCTTCTGTATCAAATATCAAATCATTTATTTCTGCTCTTTCAGTAAGATTTAATTCCTTTAATTCACATTCAAAGGTTTTAAACCCTTCTCCCTTTACCTTAACTTTACTCATTTTTACCTCTTATTTAATTCTTACATAGCAGCAACTGCTGTATCACTAAACAATGATATTTTTAATGCTTCTGTTGATGAATTTTGAACACACTCAAAAGGAATAGTCCAAAATATTCCATTCTCTGATATATCTTGAGTAGGATCACCTGTAAATTGAACTTCAGCAAGTATATTCATTTCACTTACAGATGTTACAGTTCCATCACCAAATTTAAGTGCTAATGTGCAAGTATTACCATCTAAAAATGATTGAACAACATTATCATCTGCTGATAAACTAAATTCATCATCATATTTAATTGTTATATCACCTGATGCTACATATTCAGGAAAAGCATATGCTTCAGCATCACCATTAGTATTCATACCAACTCTATTTACACCATTAGCAATATTAAGATTAAATGATTTAATAATCATATCTTGGTCTGCACCATCTACTTCAAGTTGTTTTGTGCTTAAAGAACCCATATTAAAAAACACACCTGCATCAGGTTCAACCCAAGTTCCATTAAATGTTTGCTCTAAAACAGTTCCTGTGCTTATTGGATTAGCAAATCCACTAAAATAGTTTCCACTTACACTTAGATTTCCACCATTAGCAGTTACATCACCTGTTATAGCCATATCTGAAACAACACAACCTGCAATCTTGATTCCTTCTGCTGCTTTAGGATAGTATGCTAAATTAACTGTATGTGGTAAACCACTTGATATTGTTCCACCTATACTTGTATTGTTATTAGAACCATCAATTTCTACTGTATAAACATCAGAACCATCTGCACTATATGTTTGAGTTACCATAAGTAAATGCTGTAACATTAACTCAGGTGTAGCAAGAAATTCAAATGGACAAGTAACAGTTCCACCTTTAGCAGTTATAACTGTATCTGCTGCATTTTTAACTGTTCCTCTACCTGATAATAACCTTGATTCCCTAGTTATATTAAAAGTAGGTTTTTGTGCTTGAAGCACAGGCAACTGTCTGTATGCTGTTCCGTCTGCACCTGAACTATCTATGCCTGTTCCAAAAGTTGTTTCACCTTTAATTCCTAGCTTAACATCACTAATAGGGATAACTGTTTGACTTATAGCCATTATTTATCTCCTTCTTTTTTTTTCTTTATTTTATTTGTAACTTTTTTCACAATGTTCCACCCTATTAATTTATTTGCTAGAACATCATTTATTTCAACAGATTTGCCTTTTTTTAAAGCCTTTCTGATTTTTGTAGTGGTAGGTATAGCTTGTGCTTGTAACCTACTAAATTTGTCTAATATAGCTTTTACTTTCATTTATCTCCTATGCTGTATTTCCAAAATGTGTGCAAGTCAAAGTCCATTGTGCTACCATATAATCTTCATAATTATCAACTTCCACATTAAAATCTAAATCACCAAGTGTTACATCAACTGCTTTTGTATTATCAGCTAATGTTAATGTTATATTATCGTGTATTAATGCTTCCAATATACTCACTTGGTTTAATACATAATCCTGAAACTTATTATCTTTTCTTTTTACAAAAAAATACTGACAATCCATCTCAAAACTTCTAACTTCCATAAAGGTAGCTTTTTCTAATTGACTTGATCCTGTTGGAACTATCTTTACAAACTGATTAGATTTAATTTCTTGTTCCCAATCACTATATACAGGACATTTCATTTCAGCCCTAATTTTGCTTTTTAAAGCTGTTAAAATATTCTTCCAATTATTTGTATAGGTTACAGCCATTATCTAATCATTTCTATAGTGCTATTGCTCTTATTTGTTTGTTTCCTGTGTCCACCATATACCTCAACTATCCAATAGTCAGAAGTATGTGCAGAACTGCCTGTAAATCTACCATATAAACCTGAATAAATATGCTGTAGTCCACCTGTTATTGTTTCAGCAGTAGTAGTTGCACCTTCTAATTGATCGTTTGCTAAATAGCTTACTGTAAATTTTGCTGTTCCATAATTACCACCTGTGCTAATAGCTATTTTTAATCTGTCATAATGTTCACCTGTATAAGTTCCTGCTAGTTCTACTAAATCCATAGAACCATTAGTATCAACTCTATATGCTATTTTACCATTCTTATCTTTATCGTCTACTTCGTGTGATAACTTGTATATACCATCATTTAATTTATCTATTAAACCTGTTCTCTCAGGATTGGTAACTAAACTATAATAATAATCAGCTTCTTCACTTGCACCTTCTTTTGCCCTTATTAAATTAGCAGTAGCTATATAACATACAGATTTAATTATAATAGGATCATATTCAGCAGTAGCAGAATTAATAGCAGTATCAATATCTATTTGCTTTTGCTTTTCTAATGGTGTTGAATATCTAGCATCTAAATAATTATGTAATTCTAAACTAGCATCAACTAAAGTTTGATCTAAAAATGAACTAAAATCTTGCCCTGCTTCAAACACTTGTTCATTAATAGTAGTTGAAGAATAATTGCTATTATAATATTCTACTTGATTTGTAGCACTATTATAAAACCATTCTCCATTGCTATCAACTGCACCTGATGTTGATTGTGCTGCTGCAAGTTCTTCACTATTAACAAACAAAGTATCTACATACCCACTATCTCTAAATAGGTGAAGATTGCCTGATGTTAAAGTTGGAAATATTTGCACCTTACTATCAAAATCAGATACTCTATTAAAGTATTTAGTTAAATCTGATTGACTTGCATATTTAAAATTTGTAGCCATATTCTATCCTAATAATATTAGTTCTAATTTGCTGTTTTCTTTTGGGTTTAAACTTCTACCTGAAACATTAACTAAAGTATTTTGTGCATTGTTGTTAAAATTACAACCTCCTGAATGTGCTGATAAAGATTCAGCATAAACTTTAAACTCAGCATTAGGTAAATGATTAAATTGGATATGCCCTTTAGTGTAATCAATGCTACCTACCACACTATCATTATGTCTTAGGTTTCCATTACCATCATCTAATAAAAATGCACCTTTATTTAAAATAGTTTTACCTGTTGCAATATCATCTATAGTTTCTAGTTCTAATGATGAAGCAGGGCCATATACTATTGTATCAGTTGTTCCTCCACCGTGTGGTGTACCTTGTAAGTCAGGAACATTAGATGACATTGTTGGAAATCTACCCAAATCAAACGGTGTAGTTCCACTTGTTGATTTAGATATACCTACTCTAGTTTCAGAATGATTAGACATAGATGTTACCCTTACATCACCATTATGTAATCCTATATGAACTTTTTTATTCTTTAAACCTGATGATTCATCATAAAAGAAAGCATCTATTGCAGCCTGTATTTTAGGTAATACTGCATTACCTGAACCTGCAAATGTAGTATCAGAAGCATCTGTAGTAAATGATACTATTTGTTCTGTTGTTGTAGAATCAATACCACCTGCATTATATTCATCAATTACGAAGGTTATCGAATACTGAGTTGATTTTTCCAAACCCGTCAAATCCGAAGCTTTAATATTTTGTAATCCCCAATCTAAATATCCACCTCTAGTGTAGAATGGTCCTATGCAAACACTACCTACTACTACACCTTTAACTACTCTATCTGCACTTCTAGCATATCCAAAAAATGCACCTTTTTGGGAGAAGGAACCTGTCTGTGAGGTCATACATTTACCATTATCAAAAGGTAAGTGTTCATTACCAAAGAAAAATCTCAAATCATCATCATCTGAATGTGCAGCTTCTGTTGAACCTAATAAACCTCTTTTAACAGTTAATACAGCACCTGATATAGCTTCTACTTGCATTACTTCTGAATTAATCATAATTAAATCACCTACTTCAAACCAATCACCATCATCTACGGTTATGTCTGTTTCAGCTATTGCTACATCTTCAGCTATTTGTATATCTGCACCTGAATTATAAGTAGAACCTGCAAATAAGTGCATATCTACATATTCATTACCACTATTAATATCTTTAGGTTCTATTGCAATATATCCTGCAGGTGCATTACCTGCTGATTCTAAAGTATTGCTTAATGATGTATTTAATGGTGAATACTCTATTATTCTGCTAGTGGGTAAATACATAAAATCACCTGCAGGTAAAATCATACTCCAAGTTCTTCTTACAGTTTCTTCACCTGTAGAATCTTCTTCATTCATATCTACTGAATTTTGAACATCAGTAGTTGTTCCACCACTATCATTTCTAAAGTCAATAGTTGTCAAAGCAATCTCTGCTGCTATATTACTTATATTTTTTACTACAATTACTTTTGCATTATGTAAAGTTAGTGCTGCTGCATTTTTACTAAATGAAGCTAATGTTAAAAAACCATCTGAATCATTTACTTCCTGTATAATGCTAGATTTTTCTGTATAAGATTTAGGTGTTTGACACATATAATCACCATCAGGAGATTTAACTTCTAATGATACATTTGCTGACTTAACTCCTGCTCTTGATATAGGTGTTCTTTGTCTATTTGTTGTTGTGTTTCTATAAGCCATAAAAAATTTTCTCCTGTTATGTTAAATGATATTTAACTTTTATATTTACTGAATAATCTGAATTAACACCATCACTTCTGAAAAATGCTAATATTACTTTACCTGCTGCAACACTTGCACTATCTACAGTAAATTCTGTTAAATATGCCTGTTCACTACCTGCATTAGTTACATCTGAATTATGTGCTAATAATGTTCCACTTGTTAATGCTGATGTGCTACCTGATGTAAATGTATAAGACATTAAGTGCATACGAGTTGTATCACCTGAAGCATTACTTCCTGCTTCAATCCCATATACTGCATCTATTGATATTGCATCAGGAACATACCATAGCATTGGAACTAATAAAGAAGCATCTGTTGAAGCACCATCTGCTGTTGTAAAAGTAGTTGCAGGATCCGTGCTTGTTCCAAATGTTATATCATCTTGGTTAGCTAATGCCTGATTGTTAGCAGAAAATGGTATAGGGTAATGTGTGTTCGCTGCATAATTAGCAGATATAGTTGAAGCTATACCAAAGTCAGCATATTGTGTATTAATATGATGTCCTAATGCTTTAACTTGATTGTTGGTAGTATCAACATTAAACTTAGTTGTTCCACCTGAATTAGCAACATTAAAAGCCTTAGTATTATCCGTATTAGATTTAACTGCTAATGCTCTATCAGATAATGACATTGCAGTATCAGAACCATCACCTGATTCTATTATTCTAGCTGTGCTATCAATACCACTATTATTGTTATCTACTTTAAGTAAATCTTTATAGGTAGCTGATGGTGATTTGCCTGTTAAACTCATATATTTCTTTCATATTTACTTTTATAATATAATATAATATTTATTTTTTTAAACATTTATTATCAACTTATTACATTCCACTTGAAAACTATTGTAATATTTGTATCTTGACTATTTGATGGTGTTGTTAGTTCAAAAGCATAAATTTTTCCTTTTGAAATAGGCATATAATCACTACCAATAGTAGGACTTGTTAAGTCTAATTCTAAAAATGTATCATCTGCAATGTCATAACTTGCATCTTTTCTGTAAACAATAGATGCAGGAACTTCTGTAGCATCTGATGATTCTTGTAAAACCAATCTAAAATTTCCATTTTGTGCTATTTCACTTCTAAAACAAAATTTTTCTATTGTTCCATTATAAGGTGCTATAAAGCCAACTGATTCATTATAGTTAGTTGTAGATGTTCTTTCAAATATATATCCTGTTATTGGTAGATATGATGTTGCTTGTGCTGCATAATACCCTAAAAACTTTATATCATAATGGTATTTACCTATCCCAACTATATCTGTTCCTAAATCATCTGTAAATGCTAGTTCATTAGGTGCTGCATCATCAACCCATATTTGTCCATATCCTGCTGTATTTGAAGAAGCTGCTGCAACTTCACCTATCTTTAATCCTGTCCCATCAAAAGTTAAATTAGCTTCTGCATCTAGTTCTGTTGTGGTAGCACCAACTGTAACAAGTTCATTTTCAGTTGCATTATTTAAAGAAGTAATAGTTCCTACTTCATCACCTGTTTGAACTGCACTACCGTTTACATTTAATGATCCTTCTATATTTACTGTATCTTCTGAAATTTGTATTGGTGTAGCTTTATTACTAACCTTTAAGAATTTAAGTTTAGATTCCAAATTACTATCCTGTTCTAATTGTATTGGATTCTTTCTTTTCTTTTCAAAAAGGTTAGTAATATACTTTACAATTTCAGCTAGTTTCACTACTTTCCTCTAACTTTATCCATTATAGGTTTTAGTATCATATCCCATACCATATCATCTGCTTTAGTTGGTGATAATTTTATAGCTTTTTCTACTACATATAAAGCTAATAATACCCATTCCCAATTTGTTGTTAAAAAGTTCATCATTGTTTTTTCTCCTTATTTAAGATAATTGTTTTTTTTCAGAAGCTACTGATTGGACAGAATCTAAAAATGATTCTATTACCTGTAGCCTTTCATCTAGTTGTTCAAACTGTGTTTGTTCTATTTCTTCATATTCATTTGTTTCATCTAAAAATCTTTGTATGTCTTTACTTAAATTCCCTAACTCTTTTGAATTAAGTAAATTTTCAATACAAAGTAAAACTTTATAAGTTTTTTTTAAAAGATATGTTGCTTCATTAATATTTTTCATTTCTTTTCTAATTTTTTCAACCTTTTTTCTAAACCTTCAATAGGTTTATGTGAGTGCTTTTTTAGTGTAGCTATATCTACTTCCATTTGTTCAAAATACTTTCCATATATAGCTAATTTTGATTGTAAAACAGATACTTGCTTATCAAGTTCATTATCTTCATTAACATACTTATTAATTTTATCTAAATCAAACTTTTTAAATATCTGCTTTAATACCATATCTAATACTTTTTTTGCTAATATTCCTTGTAGCATCAGAACCTTAAATTAATTCCTGTAGAAATATACTTTTCATCTCTACCGTAAAAACTTGTTTTAGTTCCTTCAATAAATAATCCTATATGATCTCCTAAGTCAGTTCCTATCATTATACCAACATCATATTGGTTTTCTTCACCTTCATAGGACTTATCTGTTAAGCCAAAAGATTGTGGAAATACATTAATCCAAATATGTGAATATAATTTAGATTCTCTTGTTCCCATTAATATATCAAATCCTATTACCTGATAAAGTTCTGCTTGATATTCTTTTTCTTTATTATCTTCATTATATTGGTGAATTACATTAGGCATATGGTATTCATAAAACTCTGCATCAGAATAAGCAACTGCATTGGAGTCAGGATCTTCCCAATAGTAATCAGCACCTTCATAATAATATGTCCAATATCCCTCAAGAGTTTCTTCATCTGTTTCTATCCATATCCAATAATCATCTATATTACCATTCTCATTTAAATCATTTAATGGAACTAGGTAATCAGTATATCCATACTCATAAGCTAATTCCCACCAAGCACCTTCATAATCATCAAAAGCAGGGTGTCCATATACAGGGTGTCCTTTAATAGTAAATCCTGTAGTAAAATCCATTATCCAAAAGTGTTTCCTGTATCTAAAATCTAATTCTGCAAATTCTAAATCTCTACTTTCTTTATTCATATACTTAGCTTTAGCAACAAACTTATCATTACTCCATTTAAGCCAAAATTCACCATCTTTAAATTCATTATCTCTATTTCTAACCTGTGAGTATTTAAATAGATATTCCCAACCATTTACTGCACCTATTACTGCTTTATCTGATAATGAAGATTCACTACCTTTATAAAATCTGCTTCTTCCTTGATAAGGGAATAAAGCTATCTTTCTTAAACCTATAGAATAGTTGTAGTCATCTTCTTTTACTTCTGTTCCACTTACATAGGGTGAACCCATTGAGCCACTGACATATAAAGTTGAGTTGCTAAAAAAATTAGCAAAGCTAAAACTGCTAATCGCAACCATATAACATATAATTCTTCCATATTTCATTAGAACCTTCCTTTGCTTGATTTTTCTACCTTAGTTAATCTTTGTTCAAACTTATCTAGTTTTGCTGCTAAATCATCTAACTTATCTTTACAATCATCAATACCTGATAAATCAACTTCAGGTATATCAATTTTTCTATTCTTTAGTTTATCTAATTCAGTTTTTATATATGTTAAATCAGTAGCTAAAGGTGATAGTGTTGTGTTCAATTGTTTTAGTTCTTTAAATGTTTCATCATACTCATCTAACTTATAAGATATAATCTTTAAATCTCCCATAGACTTAATATTATCTATCTCTTTTGTATTATCTTCTACTGCACCTGTTAGTGTAAAATAAACACCTACTGCTGATACTAATACTACACCGATAGTTACTAAGAACTTTAAGTCCATTTGAAAAGATGTTGTTTCTCCAATTTTGTGAGCCATAGGTTCTACCTCTTTTTCTTTTGGTTTGTGAATGAATTGATCATTCAATGCTTCTGCTACTTCTTCTATTGTAACAAATTTCATTTCAATTAATACTTTACCTAAAGGAACTGATCTGTTATATGTTATAGCTTCATCTGCTTGTTTATGTAATGCAGATTTTAACTGCCTATCACTTATATAGCCTTTAAGTAATAATAAATCACCTAGCTTCACACCACAACCTTAAATATAGTAGTTCCTCTTTGTATTTTATCGTGGCTTTTAGCATTATATGATTCTAGTGATTCTTCAATATTATAACCTTCTGTATGGTTTTGTAAATCTATTTTTATTCCATCTCTATTTCCATTATCATAGAAGATATAACAATTTTGGGATGCCCTACCTGATAGATTTAATGCTTTCTCTGAATAGTCATTAGCACCTACCATACTACTACTTCTAGCATAGTTATCACCAACTCTAGCTGAATGTATGTGTCCAAATATAACATAGTCTATGGTAGTTCCTCTCATTTTATATCTTCCTACTATTTGATTTACACTAGATTCTACTGCTGTCTTTTTAATAGAACCATTACCGTGTAATACTAATAAATTCTGTCCTGCTACTTCTACTACTACTTCTGTAGGATCACCATCTATAAAGTTGATGGGAGTATCTTTAAATAAATATCTTAATGTTTGAAATATTGTGTAATCATAGTTATCAGAAGCTAAAGAATCTGCCCAACTCCAATCTTTCTTAACTCTACTTTCATTGCCTGTTACCATAGCCACAGAAACATTAAAATTGCTATTTAAATGAATGATTACTTGTTGTAGTATATCTACTGCTAGGAATGTTGCTTTTGTTCGGTTTGTAGCCATATTTAGAAGTTCATCTAATCTTCTATCTGAATTAAGTAAATCACCTGATTGAACCATTAATACATTAGTTATACCAAATGCTTTAAAATACTTAGTGGCTTTATCTACAAACAGCTTACATCTAGCAGAAGCTACTTTAAAGTCATACTTGTTATGTGGTAGTGATACTAATTCATTAAAATGAACATCAGAAAATTGTATAACACCTACACAACTTGTATCTTCACTATGCTTTTTAACATAAGTAGATAATTTATATTTGTCAAAAATCTTTACTAACTGCTTATTGTATTCTGCAACAGCATTTTCTACTCTTGCATATTCTCTAAATGACTTTCTTTCTATTCTGTTTATATCTTGTGCTGATTGCTTTTGTTTAGCTAGTCTTACATTCTCTTGGATCAACTCAAGATTTTCTATTACAAAAACGGACTTATGCCCACATATACCACATTCCCATCTTTGTCTGTCATTGTCAAAACCTGCTTTAGTAAGTTTTGAACTATGACAATGTTTACAAAACATATATTATTCCACTTTAGCCATTCTATCACTTAATTCTTTTGCCCGTCTTGGTGTATCAGTTCTTGCCCACTTACTATCTAGCATTTCATCTGCAGCTAACTTATATTTTTTCTTTGATATGAAATGAATTGTTTTACGGAATTTACTAAAGGCATTTACACCTAGTTGGTAAGCCATATTAGTTACTATTCTTTTTACTTCTGTAGGTGCAGGTAGAAACCACTCGTATTTATCAGAAAGCATATATTTAAGGTTATTTAAATCTTCTACTAACCATTCTTCAGCTTGTTCTTCAGTTACTTTAAGATACTTGATCCTCTTACCATAACCTATAGTATCATAACCTGCTGTGCATTTATACACGGTAGAACTGAATCCTTCGTGCTTTTTAATATCATCTATTAAAGACATTTATTTATACTGTATGTGAAACCTAAATGTCAAATCATCTGCTGCATAAGTTTGAACTGTTGTAGTTGAAGCAAAGAAATAAACAGATGAAGAATCACTTGCAGCTTGAAGTAACATAGGTATATTGTGGTTATCCTCATCATTAGTTGGTGCTTGAATTAAAACAAAATTACCTAAATCTGCACCACCTACTGATGTATTTACATAACCTAAAAATCCTGCTGCTGCACCATTTGATGCTGATATATTCATTGCAGCATTTGCTGTGCCTACTGTTTGATTATTTGTCATTAAATAAACTATAATATCTGTATCTGCTGCTCTTTTGCTTGATATAGTTAAGCCCATTAATTTAGAACACCCACCATTACCTAATACTGCATTTGGTATTTCTACTTTATCAAACAGCACATCACCTGAAGCATATTCACTTGTATCTAATGTAGGAGTAACATCTATAACAGTATAAGGACTTATTGTATTCCCCATATTACACCTCCTCTACTTTACAACCTTTAGATTCATATACTTTTACATAACTGCCTAATGCTTTTCTGTATATAACTTTCCCATTAGGTTTAGTTATTTTAAATTCACCTGATGGTTTCTTTTTTTCTACTTTTTTTGATTCTGTCTTTGAATCTTTTTTTTCTTTAGCCATTTTACTCCTTGTATGGTTTCTTTAAAGTTCCTTTTCCAAATCCTGCAAATGAACCCAAGTTACTTGTTCCTTTGCCTTTCTTACCTTGATTAATTCTGTGTCCTACCTCACTAATATAATCTGTATATTTCATCTTGGAATTTTTATAGTAAGCCTGTTGTCCTTTGTTGTCATCATTAACTAATTTCATATCATTGTTTGGATCAAGTTCTACACCAAACTCTTTGTTATTTAGATTTCCTATATCTTTTTTATTCTTCATAGTTAATAGTCTATGGTGAGCAATCCGACTGCCCACCATAAACATTTTGACAACTTACTATTATGAAATTTCTGTAAAAATTTCAACACCGTGCAGATCAACCAATTCAGCAGAAGCCCAATATCCATTGGCTACTAAATTAGTAGAAGCACCTAATTCATTTCTTTCAGTTCTCATTTCTATAAAGCTACCACCACCAAAATCAATGTAGCCACAACCTAGTGCTGTTTTTGCATATATAGCACCTTTCTTTTCAGTACCATCTGAACCATCAATTACTTGTGGAGATGTATAGAAATTAATACCTGCAAGTGATGTTACAAAACCTGCTTGTAAGAAACTTTCTGAAGTAGATGAACCTGCACCAAAAGCACCATTACTACCATTAACTGCTGCAACCTGTCCTAATTCATTAGATAAACCAAATGAACCATACATTTGTTGTGGGTGTAATACTGCACTATAAGGTCTTGGTGCATCATTAGTTTCTAATGAAGCTACTGCATCCATTATATCAGTCCATCTTAAACCATCAGTTGAAGAACCTTTAGATGTTGCAAAAGCATCAAATCTTGCACAAATATTTGCATCAAACTCTGCTGCTACTGCATTACCTAAAACTTGTCCTGCATTAACCATTAAAGCATCTGAATTACCATAAGCTGCTAAATCAGTTACTCTTGCATTAATGTGGTTTCTTAATACTTCAACACTTGTAGCTGCAGTTGTAATACTTGTTGCTGCTACTTCAGTATCTTCATCACCTGTTGCTTCATTTGTTACTGCTGAAACAGCTAGTTTAGAATAAACAGGAAATTGAACTGTGTTTGATCCTTTAACTGCTGCAGCCATAGAAATAGTAGCAGGTGTTACTGCTGCTTTATTAAATTGTACGATTGCTGCTGCTATGGTTTTACCTAAACCACCTGCTGCAACACCTACATCTGTGTTAGCCATTACTGACTCCTAAATTTTTAATACTCTTTCAACTGCTATTAAAGCCTTCATTTTGAGTATTTTATTTAATAAAGTTAGTAGTGTCCTCTGCTATTGCTTTTTCAGCACCTTTAGGATCTTTCATAGCAAATTCTTCCCAAGAAGAATAACCACCCATATCATTTGCAGAACCTGTAGTGGCTCTAGCAGTTGAAGTTGATGGTGCATTAACATTAGTAACCTTATTAACATAAGTTTCTAGTTTATTTAAATCACTCAAACCTTCTGCTATTGATTTATCATCATCAGTAGTTAGCTTAGACATTAATGACTCTCTTTTATCAGTTTGGTAAGTATTCCATTTATCAGCCTGAGATTTAAAATCATCTCTTTCTTTAGTAACAATATTCAAAGCCTCTTTTAGCTTACCATCTTCTACTAATTTAGCTTCTGCTTGTTGCTTAGAAGTTTGATTCATTTTATCAATCTGTGCTTGTAGCTTACCCATATCTTTAGCCATATCATTCTTTGCTTGAACTACCTCTTGAAATCTATCATAGGGGACATTTTTATCATTAGCTTGTGTGCTAGGATTGTTAGCCTGTGTTTCTTCAGGAGTTTGAGTTACTTTTTCATCTGACATTTTTAACCTCTTTAGTGAGTTTTTAGTGAAAATTCTTATATGTAATCTAATTTAATAATTCTAAAATAAAACAATTATTTTTTTCCTATTCTGTGAATAGTTGTTTTGTTAGGGCCTAATTTCTTTTTGATGTATTTATGTGCTTCAGTAGATAGGTATGTTATTACACCTTTAGGTAGTGGCTGATTAGGTGCAGTTAATACTCTGCCCATCTTCTTTAAATGTTCTACTCTAGCACCTAAAGTAGCCCAACCTATTTGAAATCCATTACTAGATGTTTTAATTAGACTATAATCTCTTAATAAATCTGATGTTAATACAGGTGCATTACTATTAGCATATTGTGAAGCCTGTCTTTTAAATGTGTTTGCTCTTTTTTTTATACCATACTCTTTAGAATATTTTTTAAATGCTCTACCATATACATCTTTAGCTTTTCTAAATATATGATCCCTATATCTATCTCTTACATTAGCACCAATAGTTCTGAAAAATGTTCCATCAAGCATTTTTTATTTCCTTTATAAACTCTTTTACTTCTAATGGTAATAATGTTCTATCTCCTGCATTGTAAGCACCCCAAGCTTCTGCAAATGCTTCTGCATAGTGTTCTGTCCAACCTTGTTTTACTTTAAGTAAATCTGCATTAGCTTTTTCTGCCCATTTTTCAGCTATATTATCCCATAGTTTTCTTTGCTCAGATGACAACTGATTATGCACAATATGTCCAAATTCGTGATGCACCGTAACTTTACCATCAGTATTTAAAAAATAATTTCTTCCATTTTTTTCAAAGTATTGTTTTTGTATTAATAACTTTCTTTCAGTTATTTTTTCTAATGTTTTATATTTTCTTGTATTAACTCCTATAATGTGGAAATCACCACCACTTAATGGACTTTCAAATATAGCTTTTTTTTCTGCAAATGTAAGAAGTTTTGTATCAACTTTAGGTAAAGATATAGACACTCCGTAATTATGGCTACCACCTGCTAATTTTCTATCTGTTATTTTTTTAAAATTTGCAAAATCACCTAAAACAATATTATTTCTATATTTGCTTGGTATCTTTCCTAATGCACCTGACATTTCATTAACTACTCCAATATTCATATTTGATACTGCTGCATTTTCTACACCATTTTCTAACATAAAATTTGTTGCATCTTTTGTATTAGTAAACTTACCTGCATTAGATAGTGCATTTACTTTAGGTTTAGTTTTATCTTTTATTACTTGCTGTGCTTTTTTACCTTCAAATAGTTTGATCCCTTCATCTGATGCTATTTCCCATTTATGTCTGCAATTAATACCACCACCATCTACTAATGGTGCATAACCAAATTGTGATATTATTTCAGATTCTGTTATAGGTGGAGAAGAAGCCATATCTAAACATTCATCTCTTGTTCTGTCATCAATAGGCCCTACATATACATATTTAGTATCAGATGGTGCATCTTTCATCATAGTATTAGTTGCTACTCTGCTATATGTATTTAACCTTGTATTAATAATAGCTCTTTGTGCTGAAGCAGATGATGCTACACTTACTTGATTAAGTATTTCTGATTTACCCATAGCTGTTATAGTAGCAGAATTAAGTATGCTTTTTAACTCAGCAGCATCTGTGCCTATTATCTCATCTAATATAGATAGATTGCCTGATAAAAAAGATTCTAATGTTTGTTCATTTATCGGCATTAACATCTCCAAATGGTATGGTTTCTTCTAATACTACTTTATGTTGCTGTATGTATAGTTGCTTTGCCTTGCTAATTTTTGCATCTAAAATAGCCTTTAAATCCATTTTATCTAATGCTTGGATAAATTCATCAGGTGTTACTTTATCTCTTAATTTAAGCAAGTCCTGTGTTAATTCTAGTTTTGCTTTATCAAGCATTGTAGTTACTTGTTCAGCAACATCATTTATTTTATCTTGGTTAGGCATTATTCTGTTGGTTTAGCTAATGCTTCTAATAATGTGTTTTGTGGTGCTTCTGCTTCTTCAGGTTCTTCTCCAAATGTAGTTTTCTTTTCAGCTAATATTTCTTCAGCTTCTTCCCTAGTTAAGTCAGGATTCTTATGCATCATAACATCAGCTAAATCTATTAGTCCTTTATCTAATTCCCAATCCCACTTATCTCTTTGTTCTTGGTCATTTAGTATTTCAACTGATTCAGCAAAATCTACATCTTCTAAATCACCTGCATCTTGTCCTACTTCAACAGCTATGATTAATTTTTCTAAATCAAATAGTTCCATTTCAATATCTCGCCATCTAGTTACATCAGATTTTCTTTCATCTGTTAGTTCTATATTTCTCATTTTTAAAGCAACACCTGAAGCTGCAGTAGTTCCTTCAACAAAACTAACGGGTAGATGATAGTTCTGCGATAACATTTTATAACTAGATTGTATAGATTCATCTAGTGCAGGTATAGCATTAGGAGGAGAAACAATTGAAATACTACCATCTACCCCTAAATAATTAATCTTGTCTTGTCCTATTTGCATAGTATCTTTATCTATTCCTGCACCATTAACAAATAGATACCCAAATGATTGAAACATAACATTAGCATTTTTATTTGTTTCTGCTACATTAATTGATAGATTAGTTGCAATCAAATCATTAGAAGCTGTGGTATCTAAGTAACTAAACTCAGGCTTACCATCTCTAAAACATTCAACAAACGGTAATCTACCATATGGATTTAACATATCAGGATTGTCATCATTAGTATATGTCTTACCATTACTATCAAATGTAAAGTGGTTTTCTGAATCCCAATAGGCCCATAGTTCAGGAGTATCATCTAGCACCGTAGATTTCTTAGCAATAGGATATACAATAGCAGTAGGTGTTAATGGATCATCTTCAAATATAGGTTCATAGTCAGTTATTATATCATATTCAATACAACCTGTACCATCTTCTTTAACTCTCCAACAAGGTTTTAATAATACTGCATCTAATAGGTTTGTCATTCTTTCTAATCTTTGCATCTTTAATTCTTTGCCTATAAAGTAATCAGTTATATCTTCTCTAGTATATGTCCTAGCAGGAGGTGTCATATATACTAAGCTAATCCTATCTATAATTCTTCTAGTAATATTAATGTTACCTGTAACTACTTTGCTTAATGTAGAATCACTAAAGTATTTAGAAGTATATGAATTAGTTATACCTCTATAGTATTCCATTGCTTTAAATCTATCCTGCTTCCATAGATTCTTGATCTTTTGATTAACATCATACTTACTCATTAATACTGCTAGTTTGCCTATGCTTGGTATCATCTATCTGTTACTCCTATTGTCGGTTTAATTACAGGTTTTATCCAATTCACCCCATAGCCAAAAGAATCACTCATATGGGTGAGGGTTTTGTTGGATTTATCAATATCTCGGCTACCTTCCTTATTAGTTACTTTTTCTAAGTCGCCTATTAACATCTTACAATCATTATCTATAAGTATATTATCCTCTGAAAACTGTTTATTAACAGCATTAACTCTATTAACTACTCTAGGGTTTATATGTGCTACATTAACCCTGATACCATTTCTTCTTACTATATCTATATCACTATATTGTGCTGAACTATTCCTTTGTGTTCCTGTTGCATCAGGATAGCCTTCATACCTAGTATTAGGATACATACTCTTAATAGTATCACACATTCTTTGTGTCATTAGATCACCTTGTCCTTGATGATGTAATGCAACTTCTTTGATAACACGAATCTGTGGCTTCTCCCTGTAGAGTTGAAAAACTGTGCAGCATAAGGGCGAAACATTCCAATCGAATCCCAAGTGAATTGGTAAGTTCCTGTTATAGGATATATTTCCTGTGTGTTTTTGTCTATTGAAAGCATAATATGTTTGTCCTTGTTGTAAGTTAGTAAATTGTCCGTCCATATAAGCTAATAGTAGCTTCTCATCATAAGTGTTTTGCATTAGTTTAATATAGCTTTCAGGTAAGTATTTATTATCCATAGTTTTACCGTGAACTAATAGCCTGTCATCTCCTGCATCTTCTACAAATATCTTATGACAATAATGATAGCCTTCAGGAGTAGATACAATGTATATCTCACAGTTATCACTACCTCTCATTCTACCAATAGCTTTCTTAAATGCTATATCACAATTCTTATATGATTCTATATCAAATTCATCAAAGCCTATATATGTTAATTCAGCACCAATAATTCTTTGTGGCTTCTGTAGCTGATATATTTTTATAACACCATACGGTGTAACAAACTTATGCTTTGCTATGTTATATGTATATGGTATTCCCTTACTAACCAACAGTTCAGTAAATGGTTCTACAAACAATTCATCTGCTAAATCATAAGTAGGATATACAATCCAACCATTAGATAAACCCTTCTTATTCTTTTTAGATATAAGATTGCAAAATGTTTTATGAATGAAGATAAAAGTCTTTCCTGATCCAAACCCTGCAATTAAACCATTAATAGGTTTCTTGCTTGTTAAGAAACTCCATTGGTGTGGAAAGTAATCTTCTTCATATAAGTCTAGATTATAACCCATTAAAGTTTATCTCATCTATAGGTTTAATAAGTTCTACTTCCTGCTTTTCAATATACCCTCTCTTTTTACCTTTGGTTTTTAAGAAGAATATAATGCAGGTATTATCACCATCTTTAATCTTTTCTAATAACTTTGATTCAGCTAAGTCTAAAAATGATTCCTGAACATCATCACATTTATCTTTAAATGCTTTATCTTTCTCAATCCACTTATAATATGTTTGACGGTGTATATTAGCTGATTTACAGGCATCAGATATGTGTCCTAAGTTATTTGCTAATGCAGTAAGAAAAGTATCTTTTTTAGTGGGTTTTTGTATATTTTGTATATTTTTAGCCATATATCAGTATTGTAATATAATATAATAAATAAATTTTAAAACATATAATTAGTTCAGGGTAAAAAAAAAGCCACAATTAAGTGGCTCTTTTCTTTTAATATTTCTTTCTAGTTATTGTTTAATATATTTAATTTCTTTGTAACTTTTACCTGTATAATCTACTAAAATAGCTATTAATTTATCATTACTATAAGTAGCTAATAAATCTTCATTGATTACTTTACTAATACTACCTACAACTATAACTATTGTATCTATCAGTTGTTGTTTAGTTCTTTTTTCCATTTTTGTTTCTCCCTTGTTATTTAATTGTGTTTCCCTTAACACTACCATAACTTAAAGCTATTTTAACTTCTATGCAAGTATTTTTTTATTTTTTTTTACTTTCTTACAATAACTGTTTGATATTCTTTAGCTATATGTTGTTCTACAGTTAAGTCTATATATTCAGGAGAATCATCAAATATAAACCCTTCAGATATTAAAGCATCAATCAGGCCTTTACAACCACCATATAAATTGTCCTTATCTAATAACTTCTTTCTATAACTAATAATCTGCAATTTAAACTTCTGCTTATGATTACACTTACCTATCTTTTTTAATCTCATTTGATTCCTAATAAAGATTTGATACTCTTGTTTTGATCTTCTTTTAACGGCCCAATGTTCTCTATTTAATACATTCAATGATTTAATTTTTAATGGTAAAGCAATTATATCAGTTTCATATTCTAGCTTATCAGCCATCACCAACTCCATTCTTTTTTTATTTTAGCTTTTTCTCTCTGCTTTTTTCTAGCACTTTTGTTAAGGCAGATTCTGCAATTCTTTCTACAATAACCTGCATAAACTAATACTTTTAGCTTACCCTTTAACTCAACACCACATTCACTACATTTTTTCATATTTCATCATCATATTCAATGTCTAAACAATTACGGCATAAAATATAATCCTCCTCTTTACCAAATCCTAATAACACCATTGGTTCATACCAAAGGTTTTTAGTTGCACCACATTTTCTACATTTTTTCAATAGCTTGTTCCTGTGTTTTCAGCACCCATTGTATCAAGATCAAACAATGTATCTTTCTGTATTTTATGCCTTTTATTATAAGCATCACCTCTTAAATGTATATGTAATTCCTGCAGCTTTGCTCTTGCTCTTTTAATGCTACTAGGGTGAGATATTTTTTTATTTTGCATCATTAAAAATAACTCATATACAGCACAATTATCAAGCTCTAAATAAAGCTTAGATTCTAATCTCCAAACCCATTGAATCAGTTTAATATCACAATCTCTTAATTCAGGCCTTCCTTCTAACAAATCATATACTACATCTTTACATTTTAACTTCATCTTATTTCTCCTTTATTTTATTCAACTATTTTTACATACAACGGATTCCATTCAACTGTGCCTATTTCACCATATGCACCACCATCATTACCATCAGCCATTATGCTATCATTACAAGACATCATAAATCCTAATACTACACCTATAATTATCCCTTTGATTGTATCATTCATTTTCTTCTCCTTAATAAAATTTACTTATACAAGTTACTATTACTATTGTAAAACACACTACTATCAACTCTAATAAATTAACATCAATATTCATCTACTTCTCCTTAGTTGGTTTTATCTTATCATTACAGCACCTGCTATCACTTTTCAATTCATATTCTTTAAAAAAATCAGATACATTACACTTAGCACAATATCCAATATAATTATATCCTGTTGCATCTAATTTAAAATCAGATAAATTTATAGTTGCTTTAACATTCCAATCTTTACTATTGTTGATCCAAGTAGACAACCTTCTAGATATATCAAATGTTCTTTGCATTTCAAACTTCATCTTTTTACCATTCATATTTGATTCTGTCCAATAATTACAAAACGATTCTA
>VTLG01000461.1_pt1 | contig 28403 bp, 45 predicted proteins | sample 4694571 | NCBI WGS metagenome assembly VTLG01 (sample SAMN12604809, study PRJNA352737) | marine metagenome | biome: ENVO:00000447; feature: ENVO:00000209|ENVO:00000569|ENVO:01000036; material: ENVO:00002151; isolation source: viral sequences binned using virsorter ...
AAATATATACTAGAAAAGTACAAATAGTTTATGTTCAATGTAATGGTATAACTATTTATAATGTAAACAGAGTTGGTTCTGGAACAGGTTGGACAGGTGTTGAACCTTACCAAGTGTTAGAAGTAAAATAAAATAATAACAAGGGGGTGAGATTCCCCCCAATTTAAAAGAATAGAAAAATGGAAAATTTAGAAACATACTTAAAAAACCTTTATAATAATTATACATACCAAGAATTAGAAGAAGAATTAACTTTTTTTGTAGAAAGAGGTTATTGTGCTAATAACACTAATAAAGAACAATATAGTTTACAAATACAAGTGTTAAAAGATTTATTAACTAGATAAATAATAACAGGGGAGTGAAATTCTCCCCTACAATTTTAAAAATATGAAAAAATTGATTTTAAAAGATTTTGTAAAAAAAGAAACTGATTGGCTTTGGAGTTTAATAAATGACGAAGAATGGAGAGAGGAGATGTGGATAGCAAAAGGTTCAGTAAATAAAAATATGTTATACAAGCCCTTTTATACAACTCAAAAAAGAATTATAGAGCACTTATTGAATTGTTATTATTCTGAACAAAGTTTATATGCAGATTGTGTTAAAGATATGATACACGATAAAAAAGCATTAAGAGAGGTAGCAAAACAGATATCAATTGAATTAAAAGATTAAAATATGAAAGAGAAAATGTTAGACCACTTATACGAATTATTTGTCTTAGCTGACAATATAAAAGATTCTAATGAACGTACTGAATACATAACTAAACTAGGTGATGTAGAGTATATTGTTAAACAACTAAATAGATAATATATGAAAGCAAAGATATTTTTTACAATAGCTACAAGCTATTTTATAGGAAGGTTTTTAATCACACTAATATTTAATATATGAAAAACTACTTAATACAAGGCAAAGGTTATTGGAACGTGCAACTCAATGACCCTTTTATATCAGGAGTTCAAACGACAGACATACAGTCAAGCTATAACCATATAAAATTTAAAGGAACAGAAAAACAATTAGACAGCTTTCTTAGTCAATTAATAGAACAAGGCGAAGCTGCATTTAAAGTAATAGGAATACACGAAATAGATTAATTATGAAAAAAGGAACACACAAATATAGATTATATAACTACCTAAAAGATGGTAGATCAATATCAACATTTAATGCAATGTATGATTTAGGAATTGCACATCTTCAAAGCACTATTAGAGATTTAAAAAAAGAAGGTGTAAATATCCAATCTAAGTACATTACTGTTAACACTAGATATGGCAATACTGCTACTGTCAAGTCATATTGGATAGAATAGAAAAGCACCCGCATTGAACACTATTATAATACAGGATACGGAGAATTACCTGTTACGGGTGCGATTCTACTTTAAATTTTTTAGAAGTATATTAAAGTGTCTGCGCAATTTTTTAGTATTAAAGACTTTATTATTGTTCTTGTCATAAGTATATTCCGCATCTAGTTTAATATCTCTAACGTATATGTGTTTATTGTTACTCATAATTCCATTAGTAAATTTATAGGTAATTTTCCATTATTCAAAATAACAGCACAACCAATAGCAGGCTTTTTACCTGCCTTAGCGTATGCAAAGCTATATTTCGAAAAGTTTATGCCTGATCCTATTTGGCAACCAAAGATTCTAAAATTTTGACCTACATAATGTTCTGTATATGCTTGTGTGTGTAAATGTCCTTGAACAGTATTCATCATATCTGCTCTACATTTTGTTCTAGCTGTACCCCCTTCACCGTGTAAATATTGTACATCATCTTTTACATAGCGTTCTACAAAGTTCCAACCAGGCACTTCTAAGACTTCCTTATAGCTTTTAATCCACTTACTAGGTATTGCAGATGTTTGTGCTTTACGCATAACCATACGGTCGTGATTACCAATTATTACAGTTGCTTTAGGAAATGCTTTATACCAACGTGATATTCTTTTGATTGCAAACTCTAATTCATCAGCACCTCCTAATCCGTCTGCTGATGTTTCGTGATAAGAGCTATAGTGATTGTCTATTACGTCACCAATAAATACAACTTCTGTACAATCAAAATCGTTATATTTAGATATACAAAATTCTAAGTATTTATCAAGAGAAAATGGCTCGTGAAGGTCGCCAATAACAAGAACGTTATTTAAGCCATTACCTTCAGATTGGCGTATATTTTTTATTAAGTCGTGTTCCGACTTTGTTAAGCGTAACCGATATTCTTTTAATTGTTTTATTTGCTTTTAGTTTTTTCAAAACTTCGCCCACCAAAGTAAGCACCTATCACCGTTATTAATGTAAGCTGTAGTAAATCAATCCAATTATCCTTAACTTCAAAACTTATAACCCCACCTTCTATAAAGATTAATAAGACTGTAGATACTACTAAAAAAGCTAGAGTTAGTGGTCTGATGTTAGCAGGTAACCACCCTGCCTTATTATCACTTTCCCACCTTCTTGTAATTTGTTCCTCTGCATTTGCTCTAGCTTGTAAAAATATCTGTTCAAATTTAATTTTTAATTCTTTGCGTTCTTCATCGGTTGTCACAATATTATCAACGAGGTTATTAACATCTAGGGACATATTGCCAAAAAGTTTAGTAAGGAATTTCATTAGCAAAAATAGTTATTAGGTTGTCTGTATTTAGTTTTGTTGTTTTCGTCTTTATAAGCAACTAGAATCTGTCGTCTGTTTTCTGTGACTTTCCAACTTAGATGAATCCAATCAGGATTGTCACTGTCCTTTTCTGCTGTAGCACCACCAAACTCTAGTATACATTGGTCAAACTCTAAGGCGTGATTTATAATAGCATTAAAGATTTTCATATTGTCCATTTTGCCACGCTTTACAAACTGTAAATCTACTGCTTCACATTTAGTATGTTGTGAATTATTTGATCCACCTATTGCTTTGTTAAGACTTTCAGACCTATAGCCACTTGTAACCCTTAATGGACCAACTGCATTCCTGAGAGGTTGTAAGAGTTCGGTGGCTAAAAGTCTGAGTTTATGTATTCCTTCCTTGTCGGGAGTATTAGAAATACCAAGTCTTGTAGCTGTGTTGCTTTTAGTAAGTTCTAATAATGTAAAATTCTTGCTTATTCTCATTATTCAAATTTAGCCAAGTATATTTTGTCTATTTGTTTTTGTATGTCTTTTCTAGTTACAATTAACTCCATCATTATATTAGCTTCAAACCTTGTAACTTCAGCACCCTCATCTAGTATAACAATAGTAGGCACAGACTTTATATTGTATTTATCCTTTAAGTCCTCATTGTGACAAATTAGTACACTTTCTTTTTTACAATCTTTTAGTTCGCTTATGTCAATTGAATTTTCTGCATTCCAACTACTATTAAAATGAATAACTGAAACTTGTGAATAACACAGAAATGCTATACTACTTATTGTTAATGTTATATAACCTCTCATCTATTTTATTTAATTTATCCTCTATTTTCTCTAATCTATCTGCGTTGCTCATAATTGTCGTTCGTATCAGTTCGTCCTTAAGTTCAAATTCTTTTTCACTTATAGGTAACTTAGGCAATTTTTTTGCTTCATCTATATCAGCTTGTAAAGTGTAATATGTAGCTGATAGTGATATTATAAAACCTACAATAAGTATGATTGTTTTTAGATCAAGCGTAAACTCGCTTTTTTCATTTATCTTCATTTGTCACATTTATTACAACAACCACCACAAAGGTTGCCAAAAGTTAAAAATTTAATTATTTTACATATTAGTCTTTTCATAGTATTATATAATTTAATCCAATATTAATATTTTTGTTTTCTCTTCCAAAATAGTTAAGGTATTCTATTTGCGTGTATATAGATAGTGTCTTAGAGAGCTTGTAATTGCCTATAACACCATAATCATAATCATTGCTAGTGCTACCATATTCTGTTATTTCTTTATTTACAAAAAAGTAATTGCCATAGGCTAAAATAAAGTAATTGTCCTGATAAAAATAATATGATAAACCCACTACACCACTTATGCTGTATTGATTGCCTAGCTCGTCTAGTTTTTGTTGATTGTATCTTGTTGGAATACTACCATAATACTGTAAAAACTGTGCATTGTTTTGTGCAACTATATTACCGTCTTTAATCCACCTATAGAATGATTGTTCTAACCTGTCTAAATATCCGTTGTCGTTTGCATCTATATAGTAAAACTCTTGCTCATAACCCAAAGCTGTAGCAGTTTCTACAAAATCATTGTAGTTTGGAAAATCGTTTTTAAAGGGGTTTATGCCATAAGTAGGGTGATTCCTTAGTATAGCACCTAAAGTGGCTCTAAAACCTTTAAAATCGTGCTTAAAACGCAAGTCTAATGATTTATAAACCAAATCTATATAACCATTGTTGCTTGATATTATTTTAGTGCTTGTATATTCACCTACATATCTAAACCAAATTGTATGATTATTAAACTCCCTGCCATATTGTTTTATTCTTTCATATTGTAGTAAATATTCAAACTTGTTAACAGGCGATCTATATTGACTCACATTGTGTTCTAGTCCATCATAATAGAATTTAGGTTTTTTCTCAAACTTAAATCTTGATAATTTTTTTATTCCAATAAAATATCTATAATTATCACCTAAATCTGGAGTTGTTTCTATTAATTCATTATTAATATATTGATATGTTTCTATTGGTGCTATTTCGCTTTGTAAAGACATACCACCATAAATAGTAGAGTATTTATAAAACTGACCATAGCCAACAAAAGGCAGTAATATCAATATAATTCTTATCATAATTGTATTACTTGGTAAGTTATATAAACATCTGCTGTAAAGTCACCGTTAAAATTGCCACCACTATACAAAACTAAAGGTTTATCATCAATACTAGCAAGTAACGCAGGGCTTGTGCTTGAATTTTGTATTAAAGTAAATGTAGTGTCTGATGTTTTACCTGACATAAACCTTCCTGCCAATCCCCAATAAGCGCTCGTAGTATTAGAAACATACCCTAAATATAAACTATTATTAGAAGATTCCGTTACCGAAACATATTTACCGATTACTGTTGCTGATAAAATATGGAAACCATATCCTGAACCAGGACTATTTGCTAAAAGTCTAAAAGTACCTGCTCCACCTGTTGCGTCCATAGCTTGAAACTCAGCACTTGTTACTGATATTTTATCTGTTTGAATTACGAATTTTGAATCTATTTTCTTAGATGTTCCCTCAGCTGATCCTGCTGTGTCGCTAACGTCCACGACCATATATAAATCACCACTACCTGTGTGATTGTCTAGTGCTGTTTTGTCTGTCAGTCTTGCTTGTCCCATTTTTTAAATTTTTAATATAATTTTTTAGCTTTTTAAAATTCTCTAAACTGCTAGGATATTTTCTTCTTTTAACAGTCATACGTTGTAATATTTGCTCCTTGTAAAAAACTTTTCATTCTATTGCTTAATGGTGCTACATCTAAATTTAATCCTGCATAGTAGTTACGCACCGTTGGTGACATTTCACCTGCATCATTATTACTAGCATACTCAGGGAATGTTGCACTTCCTTTATCAGTTATATAATCTATTAATCGTTGCCTATAAAACTGTGCTGCATCAGTAGCTGTGTCCATTAATGGTTTTATGTCATCATACGTTGCACTTGAAGATTGTTCTGTACCACCCATTACTACAACTGCATTATTTACAAATCTTAATCTTAAATACGGTGCTAATTGTGCAAAAGAAAATTGTACAAGTGCAGGTTGTATATAAGTTTCCATTAAGGTCTTATAATCACCTGTAAGTGTGCCACCTTGTATTTTAGTTTTAAGTGCTTCATATAGATCAGTTCCAAGTACAGGAAGAATGTTCATATCCTGTGCTAGTAGTATATAGGGCATAATAAGGTTGTCATCTACTGAGCCACCTAATGCTGTATCTTTTTTTAATCTTGTTGCTGATATAAATAATGTATGTTGTATTGCCATATTTTAATTTATTTTACTCCTGGATAATGCCCTCTATTTGGCATATTCTCAGGTGCTATTACTGCATCTTTAATTCCTCTAGGTTTTGGTGTGTATGTTTTAGGTATGCTATCCGTCTTTTTATAATCGTTCATACTTTGACCGTCTTTTAATTCTGTGCCTTCTTTTAATCTATATAGAATCACCTTCCAAGCGTGCCGACAATATACCCCACCTTTGAAGCGAAATAAATCGTAAGGACGTCCTTTATGTCCTAATTGCTTATTAACTCCCGCCCTACTAGCTGCATCAATATCTTCAATTCTATACACAAACCCTGCACTGCTTAAACGCATCATATTCTTGCAAAATGTTCTAGTAGATTTGCTTGGCTTTCTACTCTTTTTAATGTACTTAAATCTAACCCTATAGTATGATTTATCTAAGTAGCTAAATCTATCTTCTTTGCTGACTATTTCGTCTGCAAATTTATCTTTTATGTCTTTAGGCTCTATGAAGCTATCTGCCCAATCATCATAGTCCTCTACATAATCTTGTTCATCTACAACTTCCCATTTGTCTAAATCTATTTGTTCGCCTTCTAGTGCATCAAATACATCATTAAATTCATCATCAGACAAATCAGCTCTAACGCCTTCTATTTCTTTTACTTTTTTAGCTGCCCAAGATTGTCCTGCATCACCACCCCACAATGCCCAAGCAATTCTTCCTGCTGACGGAAACCCATCTTCACCTATTTCAAACCCTTCTGCTTTTTTATCTACTTCGTGTCTTGCAAAAAAACTGTTCATTCTTTTAATCGTATCTAAGCTAAGATTATCACCGTTCTTAATATTTGTAGCACGAGCAACTGCAACTTGAGTGCCACCTCGTTTATATTCTTTACGCCATTTTAAACCTTTTATAGCTTCTTCAACCATTCCTTGCGTTGGCTTTGTGTCTATATCTTTTAAATCTTTAAATTCTTGCTTTAAATTATCTGTATTTATGTCCTCTTTTGTAACACCTTCCTTTTCTTGATCTTCCTCGCTTTGTGTCTTAGTAACTTCCAAATCAATAAAATCAGCGGGTTTAAGCGACTTAAAGTATAAATCAAGGTTTATATCATTAACTCTAAATATCTTCTCTAAACCCTTTAAAAGCGTGTTTTGGAACGGAATAACTACAGTATTAGAAAATAAGCTAAACGCATCACGTAATTCGTCTGCATTATTTCCTAGTCCACCACCTTCTGCTCTAATACCAAATAATATTGGTGACGTAACTCTATGCCCTGCTAAGATTTGATTTACAGCCTGCTTTGACATACCTTCCCAAGCACTTTGTGCGTCATTCATTTGGATAGGTTCTATAATTGGTGCTGTTTCCTTTCCGTCATTAAAAGTAATTAGTATTTTGCCAGCGTTTCCAGATCCTGCAAATTTAGCGTTTAATTGACGCTCTATAGTTCTACGTTCTTCATCAGTAGGCACTCCGTTAGAAAATCCAACGTGCATACTAGGAGTCATTCCTGACGTTATATTAGATAGGTGAAATTGAGCAATCTCTAATTCCATTTGAATCCAATCTGTTGCAGCTACATAATCAGGAGCAAAGCCATAAAATAAAGCAGGGTTTTTATCTCTAATCATTAAGATTTGACTTGCTTGTGTTCTATCGTCAGTATTAAATGCTGCATATGCACGCGGTTTATATTCTGCCTTTTTAAATTTTGACCAATCAGCACTATAATAATAAGTATCTATTTCACCGTCAATCATTTTACCAGAACGTATGTATTGAGCAGGGACGTGCTTCATCTTAGCAATCTTGCTACGATCCCTAGACCAAATAACATTAACATAACACCCACCAAATAGCTTTAAGTCCATTGCCAGGTCTTTTAGAACGTCATCATCTGAATTATGCAATAGTTCTGTTAATCGTAAATATGATTCTTTTGTGTCTGTAGTTTCATCTGCATTTGTAGCAGCTAATCCTTCACCGTATATCATTGCACCTATAGACTTAATTAAAGCACCATTAATAGCACTACCTAAAAACAATTCAAGTAGGTAGTTTGGATATAAATTATCCTCACCAAAAGAAACCCAATCATTTTTTGAATCTTCTACTAAGTGCGGTATATTGTAATGTGATAATTTTATTAAATCTAATTTCATAATTATATTGTTATATAAACGCTCTCAGTATCAGAATCGTTTGTAGAATATTCAGTATATGTAACTGCTCTTGTATCGTCCATACTAGATAAATTTAGCAAACCTGTAAAAATAACAGAAAGACCTGAAGGATCAAGATTTGCAGCACTTGAATTTTCATATATTGTAACATCATAAAAACCAAGAGGAAAGTCTGTATTTCCTAAGTTTAAAACACCTATAGATAAACTATCATCATTAGATACTATAATAGTCAGCCTTAAATATCTGTCTTTATTTGTTGTTATAACAGACGTAGGAAGAAAGGTTTTTGAATTGCCTGTTAATTGACTTGTAATAGTCATCAATACACCATTATCAACAGTTGTCATTTTATCAAATAAATTAAGATAAAAATTTGAAGCAAAAACAGTAGGTGCTTTATCTTTTTTAGTTTGCATCATACTTCCTCAAATAATTCGTTAAACAATTCTATACATACGTCTTTTATTGTTTCCATTTTTTCTTGTGTTGGTTCAGGTTTTATATGTCCTCTAAATTCCTCCTTTACTTGATACATCTTTTTTCTTTTTAGGTTTTATTTCTTCAAAATACTTTTCTTTGATATGATTATATAAACCCTCTATTTGATGGGGTTTAATTTTTCCCAAAGGAATTTTGATATTTGGTATTACCGTGTCTTTGTGTTCTTCTTTTATTTTCCAAGCCATAGTCGTTTATTATAAATATAAAAGTTACAATATTGTTTTTTAGTGTACAAAAAAAGGGGCAAAAAACCCCTTTTTCTTTCTTTGTATAGTGTTTATTATCCCGCTGTTACAGTTAAGTCACCAACATCTGTAAGACCATTAAAAGGCGCTTTAAGTGCAGTTGGAGTAACCCCACCCGTTGAAGCATTAAGCCAAATCATAGGATCTAACTCCTCACCTGCCACTTCTAACGTAAACCCTGATAAATCACCTTTACCCGCACCTGTTACAATCGTTCCACCTGTTGTTTCGCAACCATTGTCCATTCCGATTAAAAACATATTTCCGTTGTTGTCCTCAACAAAGACCTGTGACCTACCTTGACTAATTAACTTGATCTCGTTAGTTTGCCCTGTAGATAGTTTAGGTAAAGTTAATGACAATGTTTGAGTGAAAAATGTAGTTCCATTTTCTGAGCTAGAGTTAACTGTGGTGTTTAAATTACTCGCGCCAGGTCTAAGTAAATACCTAAATACTGTAGGTGAAGAAATAGCAGCACCCGCAGAGTCAAGCCAATTACTAAACCCTCCCGCGTCCATAGTTAGAACGTCTGTGCCATCAAAAGTTGCAGCATCTCTAATATTACTGCAGTATTCTTTGAAAAAATAGACAGCCTTTAAGCCACCAATCGAATCTTTACAATCTACACTATATCCTTTTGTTAAATTACAAGCCATTTTATTTTAATTTTATTAAGTTAAATAAAAGGGGAGTATATTGCAACTCCCCATTTTAAAGTAGGTTATGTTAAAAATCAACACCAACTACACCATCTGTAGTCATAGCAACTTGCATACCCATAGCGAAATTCATCACTATTCTAACATTGTCGCTACCATCATATTGGTAAGTCGGAATAATTCTTGCTTCTGTATAATCTGTTGCTAGATTAGTTCCAAATACTAGATTATCCTTGTAAGTTAATACGATACAATCATCTGGCATTCCAGGACAAACATTAATTGGCAATCCTAAATAGCTAACAGTTGTAAACGACTGATTAGTCATTTCGTTATTATAACCCCCATTTGTTAAAGCACCTGCTCCTGCTAAATGTTGCATATACATACCGTAAGTTTTTAAGTTACAATAAAAAGCAACATCAGGCTTTGATAATACACCAGGTGAATTTGCTACCAATGTATTATAAACATCACCAAAGCATTTTGCTGCGTTTGCAGCAGTAATACCTCCACCTGCTGATGTCATAGTTACTTGTGGAAAGTCTTTTAAAAGTGAATTATTTAAACCATCTTGATCAAAAGTACCGTCATTAGACAAGAATCCTACACCAAAAAGTCCTGTAGAACCTGCACCTGCTGAAGCATCTGAAACCCAAATACCATTTTCTAATTGCTGACCTGCTCGCCCTGCTACAGAAGCAAGTAGAAAGTCCTCAAACGAAGCAGGAAGGTTACCGTTTCTGTCCATATTTTCGCCAATCCAAGTAGGGAATATTGTTCCTCTACAAATTTCTTCGTTCACTTTTAAATCTACTAATGTTAACACTTGTTCTGATAAAGTAGTGTCGCCACCTGATTGAAAGCCACAAGCTGCAGATCCTGATGTTCCACCTGGTCCTGCTACAATAGGATTAGCAACAGCTAAATTGCTAATTACAGCTTTTCTATTTAAACCGTCTATTTGTCTTACATATCCTCTTGCAACTGTGTCAGGACTTTTAACTGCAGCAGTCACATAAGGCAATGCTAATTTACCTGCATAGGTGTTATCAGTTACGGCTATGTCAAACTGATACTCTTTACTTAAATTATATTGATTATTTGCCATTTTTAAAATTATTTATTTATTATTAATGTAATATGCTGCCCGTTCTTTTGTAGACAGTTTTTTTAAATTAACAGTAGAGTTAAAACTTCTACCTTCAGGATTGTAATTAATACCCTCACTTGCAGGTTCACCACTTAATTCCACTATTTTACCTTTAAGATCTTCGATTTGAGTCATAAGTTCACCTATAACTTCGCTAGACATTTCTGTTTTTTCATCTTCAATCGGTTCTCTTGTATCTTCTGCTGATAATTCTTCCTCAGCAGATGCTTCTACTTTATCTGCTTTTAAATCTGCAACAGCATCTTCAAGATTTTTAATTCGTTTTTCCATTCCTGCCCAATCAGCAACATCAGCTTCGTCGTGTTCATCAAATTCTTCTTCTTTAGATTCTACTTCCTCAGAAAGTTCTTCCTCAGACGCTTCAACATCTTCAGCTTCCTTTTCTTCTCCTAAGTCTAAGATCTCAGAAGAATCACCGATAGTCATTTTATTACCATTTTCCATAGTGTAGCTTCCCGCTTCCAATGGGGTAGCTTCGCCATCATCACCGACAGCAAATACTTTAGATCCAATCATAAATTGCTCATCTTCTGTAGCAAGTATACGACCGTCCTCTAATTTCATTTCAGCGTACATTTTTACGCTATAAGATTTAGGTTCATTTTTCATTTTTAAGATATTTAAAATTTTTTCTAGTGTACTCATAACATTTATAAATATAAAGGCGTTTAAATTGTTTATTTCTTTTAGCGTTTTTTTTACTTAAATTTAATTGTGGCACATACTTTTGCAGCAGTTTCTTTATTGCCATATTGCTTGATTTGATCCCTCATACATTCGTCCCACGAATATTTAAGCATAGCTTTACGTTTACCGTAGGCAATATATTCTAGCATTTTGTATTTTTTCTTTCGTTTCTTTCGTCCTGTTTCTGCGTGTTCTTCACGCATTGTAGCTGAAGAATGATCTGCACAAGGCATAAATAATTTAACACCGTCTACTGTATGTGGGTGACTGCCTGAGCAACTTTTAAACATTTCAGCATATAGTTCAGCTTCTTCTTTAGTTCTAAATAATGGCTCACCGTCTAAAGCACCTACAGGCTGTAATTCGTTTTGTAGAATAACATTTTTAATTTTGCTCATTGTTACCTCATCAGGACAATCTAAACAAACTTCGTCTAATATATCCACCTTTTTAGATGCTTCTATTAGCTTGTCTGTAAAATAACCCTCAATAGAAAAACCTCTAACCTCTTTATTTTTAATAGCTTCCCATATTTCAGGATTGTTTTCTGCTGATACTTGAACAAACCAAGTTCCTACAGGAAGATTATTAAAGCCATACATATTTGATTTATCAAATTTTTTATCTTCCTTAATCCACGATTCTACGACAGTTAATCCTTGTATTGGCTCTTTATGTTCTAATGTATGGTTATTGTTGTTTAAACTAGCCATAAATAGCTTCTGAGCCTGTTTAATAGTTTCTTTAGTAAAGTAAACATCATATTCTTCGTTAGTTTCTTTGTCTAATCTTGGAATACGTTTCTCGGGAATAAGTATAGCACCAATTAATTGTTTTTTTTCTTCATCTGCTTTTGCTAGACTTAAAAAGTCGTTATTGAAGAATACAAAATTTTCTTCAATAGCAGGAAATTTAACAACTGAAATAGCATCTACACCAAAATGATCTGCTGTTTCGTCAATAATTAGTTCAATTAGTTTCTTCTTCATACTAATAAATATAAAATTGTTTATTTTGTTTATAATGTAGCTTGTAGATCTAGTTCTTGTTGTAATGCTTGAGCATTTGAAATATCACTTTCTACTACATATGCTTGTGTAGCACCTCCAAATTCTTCACCTGCAACATTACTTCCAATAGCCTGCATATTAGGTACTTGTGGTCCAAAACCACTAGCAGGAGTTGTAGAACCACCACTAGCGCCACCGCCACCCGTGTTTGTTGGCACACTAATGCTAGTATCACCACCACCACCACCACCGCCTGGTACTTTTTTTAATACAGCTTTAGCATTTACAATACCTGCCATTACAGATGCTACTCCTGTTGCTATTGCTCCTAAATTAAGAGGAAATGGTAATGCTGCACCTGCTGATATAGCACCTGATACACCTTTTGCAGTATCTATAAGAATACCTGCTAAGGCTGCCGCTTTTGCTGTAGCTGTTCCTTCACCTGCTAATTGAGCAACGGAATTAAGAATATCTTTTGCTGCTGTAACTCTTAATGCTTTGTCTGCATCTACTTTTGCTTTTGTAATTGCTAATTCATTGTCACTAAATTTCTTTCGAATACCTTTTATTTGTTCTTCATAATTATTTGTTAATGTTACTGAATCTAAACCATATTGGTCAGCTATTGCTAATAATTTATTGTATTTATCTGTAGCAGTTTGTATTTCTAATTCTTCTTTGGTTAATGATTTGGCTGCAAAATCTTCTAATTCTTTTTCAAACATAGCAGTGTCAGTTTCTTCTTTTTTAGCTGCTAGTTCTTGTCTTTTTTGTTCTACTTTTATTAAGTTATTTATTTCGGCTGTAGTTAATTGATTGTCAAATTCAAGACCTAATTGTTTGGCTAATGCTTCTGCTTCTGCTCTTTTTTGTTTATCTGATGCTATTTTTTTCCTTTCTGTTTCTATTTGCTTTTCAAATGTTACAATTTCAGTAACAACTCTTTTTTGTTTTAAAATAGATGCTGTTTCAAGTTCAGTTAATCTTGCTCTTTCAGAAGCTAGGTTTTGCATATCTTCTTCACTAGATTTACCAAGATCTATTATTTCTTGTAATGCATTTACTTTATCCTCTTGAATTTTTAACTCTATATTAGCAACCCTTTGCTCTTCTGCTACTGCTGCTTTTAAGGCAACAAGCCTTTCTTCCATAGATAGTGCTTCATCTTCTGCTAATAGTCTTGATTCAGCTATTATTTTATTTGCTTTGGCTCTAACAGTAAGCATATCCCTCTCTCTGTCCCTAACATTTTGTAGTACCTCAGTTAGCCTACCCATTGCTTGAGTTTCTTCTTTAATTTCTTTTGTAATTCCTTTAAATGTATCTGCTAATTTACTACGTTGTGCCTTGTCTAATCCTGTATTTAATTGTATAAAACCGTCCTTAGCGTCATTAACTCCTTCTTTTAACAGATCCAAATCTTTAGTGAAAACCCCTTTAATAACTTTACCTAACGCACCAAATGTATCTACCAATCCTTTTACTCTATTTATTAGATTTTGTTGTATAGCTTCTGCAAACTTTTGTAAGCTACCTAAAGGGTCTGTGAATAATTTACTTAATGACATAAATAAAGGTTCAACAGCATCTCTAACCACATCAAATGCAGCACCTAATTGTGCATTAATTCTTTCAAATTTTCTTGCTGTTTCTATATTACCACTAAATATATTTTTTAGTTTTGTAAACGCAGTCACAATTAAACCTATTCCTAGTGCTTTAAAAGCCACGCTTAAACCCTTAACGCCACCTGTCATTTTAGAAAATGAACCTTTTGAGTCTGATGCTGCTTTTGATGTATCTTTTACACCTTGTTTTAAATCATCAACTTGACTGATACCGTCTTTAGCATCTACGTCTATTTTTATTGTTCGTGTTTGTGACATATTACCTAAATATTATTCTTATTAATTGCTTAAACATTCTGCGTATACTTGAATGATATTCTTTCATACCATAAGCAAAATCCAATTCCTTGTTTTTGTATTCTACTAATTGCAAGTGGTCTATACTAGGTATAATTAACTTGCTTGTGTTTTCTATATATTTTTTTAATTCCATAATAACTCATCTTCGTTTTCAAATAGTATAATTTCGTAATCTTGATATAAAGCGTTAGACGTATCAACTGCACTACCCATATTAGGTATAAGATTAACATCATAATCTACGCTTAACTGCCATAATCTTATAGCAGTTGCATCTGCATCTTTTAATCCAAACCTTATAGATCTGTCGTCTGCTGAATCTATTTCTAATGTACACGTTGCTACTAACGCGCTTTCTTTTAATGCGTACTCAGGCGTTCCGTTTGCTGTTCCTAATTGTGTTACTGTATTTGTTGCTTCACCTTCATTTTTAAAAGCAGTATAATATGCAAATGCTTCTGTAGAACCTAGTGGATAACTTGTACTTGCGCCACCTATAACAGTAGAAATTCCTTTTACTCTTAGATTTACTATAGAATTATAAGGAATGTATATAGGTTCGCTAACACTAACACCATTTATATAGGCATATCCTTTAGTTGTTCCTGTTGTTTTTCCTATTAATACCAATCTGTGACTTTCACCTGTTATTGGTGATAAATAATTGCCAATATTACCACTATATTGTATTTTTATATCATCACCAAATTCGGGTAATATATTATATGAAAATTTATCCCTATTTGTTCCTGTCGATAGACTTTTGCCGTAACCGCCTAAAATAGATGTTGTATATCTTTTAGCATTTCCCTGTTTCATAAAATCTCTTGCACGATAAATATCACCTAATTCTATAGGCAAACTATTTGCATTAGGAATACAATATCCATTGCCAGGAGTCCAAGCTGAGAACGGATATGATGTTCCCGAGCCAGCAGTAGGATCTACTTCTGTAAACATACCACCTGCACATTCACAACACTCTCTGCTAGTTTGTAAACCAAACCAAGACATACCATTTACAAGATCTATTTGTAATGATGGCGGTGTAGTTCCATCTATACAATCTTCATCACTAGAAGCACACCAAATATAACGGTTGCCAAAAGTATTTACAGGTGTAGAATTTTCTGATATTTCACTAATTACATAATCACAATCAATACAAACTTCTGCAAAATCATCTGTTACTGTCATCATTGTTACTTTCGCACTTTCTTTTTGTCCTACTATATAATTCTTAATTTGTAAGATTTGATAATACTGATCTTTAATAAAAATTTGGTCATTAAAATTAAAATTTAGTATATCTACAGCATTTAAGTTTATTGAACATTCTACTATCTTTGTATTTGTATTGTAGATTCTATTATTTAATCTTGCCCAATAAGCATAAAACAAACTACTTCGTACACTCACCTGTCCACTACCTGCATAATTAAACATTGGTGTTCCAATTAAAGCAGGAGGAATACTGTTCCAATATAAAGATTTTGTTGTAGTCGTAATAGTACCCTCAGCGCCATCTTCAACTTCTAATTCAAATGCAGTACACAATGGATAGTCTGTAAAACCGTGTGGCACTATATCAGTACCCGAAACACCATCTACAGGGTCAATCTCGTGTAAATAATAATTTTGTGTTGCATCTTCAAATGCATTAGTTTTTTTACCACTATAATAAAATAATTTAGGTTTGGTTTTGGGTGATGGAACATCAACAAAATTTGTAGCATCAATTTGATCATAGCTCGTTTCATATTGTACAACCATTCTAGGAATAGCTGTAGAACCGCCTGATTGATTTTTAAAAACCTCCTCATTCATATAGGGTGAAAATGGTGATTGATATTTTTGTTCACCTTGAGCAAATTGATTATTAACATTAGTGCTCTTATAATGACCATAAACATTTAAAAGAGGTGAAAATTCTTTAACACTTTTATTTGCCAAATCTTCATCTTCTGAATCTGTAAATTCGATATGTCTTTTTTGCATTGACAAAGTGTCCTTAATTGTTATTTCTTTTGATACATCTACTTTGTCAGTCCAATTTTTTAAGCTACCACTAGCCATAAATGTATCATATGGTTCAATATATAGATTTGTTGGATTTGTGGCATCAGGCACTATTACCAAATTAAACCTCTGAATTATGTCTTTTAAGAAATCTTTTTGTGTTAATGAAGGGTCTATACCTGCACAGGTGTTTACAGTTTTATCATAAACATTTCCAAAATAACCTGTCCATACTGCTGAAAGTTTAGATCTCATAGACGGTGCAATATCTTGATAACCCCACCTTATAGAAGCAGAAGCTGATGGATCATATTTAAATATGTTTTTAATTCTAACTTCAATTCTACAACGCGAATTAAGAGGAACGTCCTCTATTGATACTGTATAATTAAATTGAGCGTTATGATTTTGCCCTGTATCTACACCTGTCCAAGCTAAATCTTCTGTTTGGTATACTTCTACATAAGTAGGTGATGTTGCTTCGGGGTCTAGTGCTAACACTTTAAATACCAACTGTGCTGATTGACCACTTAATCTTGTGAAATTAAATAAAGACACTTGACTTTGCACCCTAATAGATGTCATATTAAAATCCGTTCTAGTAAAGCCACCACCTGTCCATAAACCTTCTGTATTTTGTGGCCAATTTAAGCTATAATCAGGGTTAGGTGATAAAATATTATACGGTATATTCACAAATGCAGAACCTATATTTACATTTAAGTCCATCGCACTTGTATAAGATAGTATTGCATATTGTTCTGGCCAACTAGCAGGCGGTAAAGTTCCAAAAGCTGCTGCTGAATAAGACCACCCTGCAATAGCTTGACCATCTACCATACCAGCAGTAGGGATAATTTCAGCGTGTGGTTGTCCTGTATGATTACAGGTTGTCATATAAAGTCTACTAAAATAATCTGAATTTATAAAATTAGAATTAACAGAAAATCCGTTAGTTTGAATAATTCTTTTAAAAATTTCTTTTACTTGTATTGCAGGTTTAAATTGATATATAGGCACTATATAGGGCAAGGGATCTATATCGTTACCAACTATTGCATCTATTGAACCTGCGTCCATTCTCATATGTGCATCACTAACACCAGGCTCAGGATATATAAAGCCAGGTAAATTAATAGACATAGGAAACATAACTTTTTGTACGTTAGCAGTTGTATCTCTAAAAGAAACGCCACTTGTATTTGTAAATAAATCTGTGCTACCGTCCCAAGAATAACCTATATTTTCATAAGTGTATTGAAATTGATAATCTTCCCAAACACTATAAAATGCCTCTTGCACAATTTTAGTGCCTATAACATTAAATAGATTAATGACGTTTGAAATTAATACAACTTCATAAAGACCTTTTTTTATATATACTGATTTTAATTGTAACAGACCATCAAACTGTTCTGTTGCACCTTGAAATAAAACAGCTTCAATGGTTTTTCTAGTGTCATAATTAAGTGTCTGTAAATTTACATTATACCAATTTTCAAAGAATCTATTATTGTTATCTGTAAAAGGTAATTTAAAAGTTTGTGAATAGCTTGATTTTCTTTTTTCAGGTTCTTTAGTATCTGCAAACTGAAAGTTTAATGATATATTCGGACTGTCTTGTAGATCTAAATTAAAAGCCTGTGACCTAGCAACATTTACCGCTTCACCTACACTTAACGTTGCATTGTTTGCAGGTACAGCAATTCTAATATACCAATTAGCTGGAATACAGGGACCATCAGGTTGGCTACAGCCATCACAACAAACAACCGTACCGACAAATTGCGACGAAGAATTGTAGACTTTTGTTCCTACCCTAAATATATCACAAGGCACTTGACCTGCAGGAAAGGTAACTGAATTAATAAAATAACAAATTGTAGTCGGACTTGAATATGAGCCTACTCCTTCAAAAGAGGTAATTCCTGATGCAATAATTGTATCTCTATAAGCTACTAATCTAACGTCCATTATGAATTTGTATTTAAAGGATTAGCATATTCTATATTAATTGAATACTGAATTAGTTTATCATTAGCAACTGTTTTTTTAATAAAACTGCTATCAGTAACTACCACCGATTGTGTGTATCTTGTGTCATCATTTTCTATTATAAATACATCAGTTGACATTAAGAGTCTTTCAATTAATGTGCCTTGTTCTTCAGTAATATAATCTGTATTTAATGTTTCTTTTAGTTTTGCTGTAGTTTGTCTAACAGCATCACCTCTTTGCCAACTTGCATAATAATATCTTGATTTATCAAAAGTACCTAACATCTGACCAAATTTATTCCTTTCTATTTCTGTTGTCTGTGTAGATTTTAATTTAAAATTAAAGTAATCGTAACACCCTAAACTATTACGCCAAGCCAATCTACGTTTTGGATAACCTTTACAGCTTGGGTCTTGTTTAAGAAATACAACCTTTATTGATACAGCAGTAGCGCCATCAAAACCCTGTATTGTATAATGTGACCAATTAGTATTATTAGAAGGTCTTTGAGTGTTAGTGCCGCCATTGTTAAACCCTTCTAAATTGCCTGGACCACAACCAAAATATAATAATTTTCTATCGTTAGTTGCAGTTGCTCCTGTAGTTGAAGGATCAAACCCACCATTATCTATAATATTATCAATATCTGTAGATGATATTTGTACATTTGATGCATTATAATATATTATACGTATTTTCTTTAACTTACTGTCAAATGCAGCCTCGTCATTTAAAAATGCTATTGTGTGATAATCGTTAGAATAAACAAGATTTATAGGTTTAATTTCTGTAGTGCTTCCATAGCCACTTGCTGACACAAGTGGATTATCGGATAGAAATAATTTTGTGCTTCCATCTAAACTATAAGTCTGAAAAGCATTTCCCATTGTATAATCAACGTCATTGTCTGTTGCTGTTAAAGCACGAGGGCTAAATAAATCTAATGATGCCTGCATATAATATGCTGAATCTTCAACGGCTGTAGACGGTGTATAACAAGTAACTGCTGCCGCTTGATTAGTAGAATAACAGTCAATTGCTCTAACATATACTTGATCTATTTGTCGTTGTGCTGTCCTTCTATCTCCGCTAACGCTATAAATTCTATAAACAACAGAACCTGCGCCATCATCATAAGTATTAGCACCTAATGAATGCAAAGTGCTAAATGGTATGCCTGTAAGATTTTGGTCATAATAAGTATTAACCAATTGACTGTTAACAATTTCTTTTATATCAAAAAATGCTCTTGCTTTTCCTGCTGTAACATCTACACTATAACCATTTCTTCTTTGTCTTAATGATGCAATTTGTGTACCTGTTGCATCACTTCCTAAATAAATTTCTAATCCTATTTTATAATAAAAAAATGTATCTATAACTTGATCTTTGTAAATCATATACCCAAGCATAGGAGTCCAATTAGTTATAGCAGGTGTTTTTACTGATGAAGCAACAGGTCTTTGTACGATACTTAAATTATTTGTAGACATATATATTTAAATTTGTCCTAAAGCTAGTTCTACATCATCTGCGAACGCTTCAGTTATGTTATTAGTTTGTTTGTTAAATTGTTCTGTAAATGGTTTGCTAAAAAATTGTGTGCGTGTTAATCCTCTTTGAAATATAGATCTTTGTATTAAAAAGCCAAAACTATTATTTGATATAAATCTACCCTTTGCATCTCTACCTTTTAACCCTTTAGATTTTATCCATTGTATGAGGGGTTTTCTTGGTGGCATTTTACTAGAATATTTAAACGGACTTCCTTGTCCTCTTGCACGTCCTGAACCTTTAAAACCACCAACACCTCTAACACCTTCATCTACAAATTGCCAATAATCTTCAGCACGTCCAAATTTAAATTCTAGTGTTACAGAATCTTTTTGATTAGTAACTAGATAATTAAAATCTTTATATAAATTACCACTTGATTTTTTGGTTTTTCTTAACACACCTTTACCTTCTTTAACAACATTGTTGCCAAGTTTCTGTAATGCTTGTATGGTATTGTTAAACTCCATTATGTGTTAGCTTCTATTGGTGCTATGCACAAGTTGTTTTTATTGTTTACATCTACATTTATTGTAGCACTCCAACCTGTTAAAAGATTGTTAAATCTAGCTGTAAATGGTTCACACGTTATAGGTAATTGCAATACTACTTGGTCATCTACCCAAGATTGTGTACTTAGACTGTGCTTAAATTCAGCTATAACATCATTTAGTATTTGTAATGTTTCTGAATATGTATCTAAACGTCCTAATCTCTCTTTATTTGGTGCATCACCAACTTCGTCATTAATCATATCCATAACATATAGTGTAAAAGAATATGTCATAACACCTTGATTAACTATAGCACTACCTGGCTCTGCATATAGAATAGTGTAATCAGTTGCACCAAGTTTATTAATGTCTACCTCATCTAACAATCCAGAATGAAAGCTATTAATCTCATAATGCTTTGTTGCTATTGTTTCTAAAAATCCGACTACGTTTCTAAAAGTTATCATAGTTGTTACGTTGTTTATTATTATAATCTTGACTAAATGCCAAATATGTTAATACCTCTAATATTGGTAATTTAGTTATTTTTCCAATGTCTAAGATTGAATCAGATAAGCTATACAGTGTATTGTACCAACCCCATTTGCTTTGCATTGTCACGCCTTTTGGTGTGTCATTTTCTGAGCTTCCAAAAAGCTGTGAGAAATCTTCGCCAATCTTTCGCCTAAAGTCAAAAAAAAACCTAGACTTGACAAAGCTATATTCATTGGACAATCCTTAAATAGTTCCTCTTTAAATTCTTCAGGATCGTAAGACTCAACTGCATATCTGTTATTAACCTTATTTGTAACACGTCTATAAAGTATTGACATAATAATATGTAGATTCTCTATAGGTTCTTTACAATATGTTTCTAGATCTATATACTCACCTGTCGTTAATCTACTAAGGTTAGGACAAAATCCATATTCTTCACCTTTAAATGTAAACAGCTTTTTAAAATCTTGTTCTGTTGGTTCTGTATCAATCATCTTTTTAATTATGTCCATTATCTCTAATAAGTCGGTGTAAGCGATTTTTTTTACTATTGTGGGTGTAGTGTTACATAATAGTGCCAAACTCTTTAAAACCTTTGTTTTGTCTGTTCCTTTACCTTCTTGAATTTTAACATACTTTTGGTATGTTCCAATAGTTATGTCACTCCAATTATCAGGGATTGTTAATTTAACCTCTTTCATTACTTATAAATATAAAATGTTAATATTTGTTTTTTACAATATATAATATTTGCCACTATGATTAATAGACAGCTTGTTTAAACATAGATAACGTACTGCATCTACTAAGTGGTCATTTACTTTTACGGGGGTATTTAATACATCACCATTTTTGTCTGTTGCCCATTTATAACCCCTAAATTCTTTTATTGCGTTTAAGCTATCTTTAGTTATATTTAGTTTGTATCTACGCATTATGTCAATTCCTAAGTGTATTCCTGCACCTTTCTTTGCAGGTTTTATATTAAACCCTTGACGATATATTTCTTCTATTGATTTAGGTTCTGCACTATCACCTACTATTTCTGTTTGTCTGTCTACTCCTAGTTCTTTCATCTTATTCGCCAGGTCAGTATTTGTTAAACGCTTTTCATATAGTAATTCTCTAATGTATAAGCTATCATCTAATTGTCTAACTTCTACTAATGCTGTAGGTGAATTAGTAAAGCCAAAGTCTAAGCCATAACCAATCAATCGACCTTGTACGTCATCTACTAAATTAAAGTTTCTGAATATCATTGTTTGTACTGTTCCTATCTCACCTAATCCATACACACGCCAATAGTCAGGGTCTATATCTTTAAGTCTTTCAATCTCAGCTATTGTATCTTCATCTAAGAATGGATTGGCTTGATATGTGGATTGTAAAAATGTGCAATCGTCCCTAGTGTGTACCTTTTCATATATCCAAGAATAAGGATCAGACGGATTGTAGTCTAAGTATATCTTTTCTGTAGTCCTCAAAATTAGCTGATTCCAAGATTCAAAATCAAACTCATTTGCCTCATTAAGCCAAAGATAATTTCTTTTTCGTCCTCTTATTTTCTGCGGTTGGTCGATACTTATAAATTCTATTAAGTTGCCATTGAGGGTATATGATAATTCTGATTTGTTATGGTTTTCTTCTGAGTATAATTCTAGTTCTTTAAGGATAGAAATTACGTCACGATATGCTGTGCCTTTAAGTGCAGGGAGTGTCTTTCTACATATAGTAAATACTTTGCCTGTTTCTTCTAAGCATTTAACAATAAATAATTGACAAAGCGAATAGGTCTTACTAGAACGCGTACCCCCCTGTAAGCACGTTATTCTAGTTGTAGACCCATACGCCTTGTGAAATACATTTGTTGTCTTAATCTTTGCCTGTGTCAATAACCTCAATTTTAAGTTCTGTTAGTGCTTTACCGCCACTAGTAATGTCTAACTTTTCTGCATATCCTCTATCTCTAGCTTTTGACTTTAAGTAAAATATAATACTTGTTTCTTTTCCACTAGATATGTTCTTTATTAGTTGTCCTTCTACATAATCAATCTGTGCTTCCTTAATATCTTCAACAGCTTGAGCAAATTCTTCATCTTCACGCATATACCTATAGTATGTACTTCTACTAATATTACCTGCCTTTTTACAAGCGTGATATATAAGTCCTTGCGTTTCTTGTAACGCTTTTAATAATTTCTCTTTTTTATTCTGTGCCATTTGTATTATTTTATCTTTACATTATAACCTTGTTTCTTTAGGTCATTGTACAATTCTTGTGCCTTTATTTCATCATCTTCTTTAATAGTTATTGTTGCACTATTATCTTCATCTACTATCTTGTCTATATTAACATCTAAGTCTATATGCTTAAAACCCCAATCTACTAATTGGTCTATGTCAAATTCGTTTGCTAGAATATCCATATCAAACTCACCTGTATTCTTGTTAAGACGTATATTTAATTCTCTTTCTTGTTCTTTGTCTAGGTCTAGTATTATACAACCTATATCTTTATAGTCTAAGTCCTTGCATATTTTGTAGCGTTGATGTCCGCCGATTATAGTATAGCATTTATTGACTATTATAGGATCAACTAAACCAAATTTATTAATTGATTCTTTTAAATCCTTATATTGCTTTGTACTAATCTGTCTAGGATTATACGTTGCAGCTTTAAGTTTATTTATTTCTATTTTCTCTATATTCATTTTAATAATGTTTTATCAGGATAATCAGGTTTGTTATTTTCATCTATTGCCCATTTATAAGCATCTTCATAAATTTCTGATTTAAATTCTCTTATATATTTTTCAAATCTGCACCAATAATTAAAATCTGATTCTAGTATTGATATTCTATTTTTTTCTGTATTCATCTAATTTCTTTTTAATGTCTATTAGTGCGTAAATTTGTGTGCATACAAGCTCCAGGTGTCTTATTCTACAATACATATTAAAACTACTATCACTTTCAGCTTTAATATGACAATCTCTACACACACCAATTAAGTTTTCTATAAAGTCGTTTTTAGTTTTATTTCTTTTCTCTAGGTGATGAATATCTACAGCAACAGCATTGCACATCTCACAATATATTGTGTCGCTTACATCATAACCAAAAAAGTCAAAATATACCTTAGTGTGTTTCTGCATAATCAGAATCTATAAGTCTGTCTTTAACTCCAAAGTCTATAAATTTGCTATTACAAAAATAGCATTTACCTTTCTGAACAAGTGTAACTCTAGTGCAGCTACAACAAAATCTAAATACTTGATTCATTTTTACAACTATTTTTATAAACCATTTTTAATTTAGCTAAAGTTTTATTTACACAACTTCCGCAACTACTTGGTTTTTCATTAGCATTAAATACTTTATTATATAGCTTGACCATTAATGCTTGATCTTGTCTGCTAATTGTACCTTTTATTCTTGGTAATATTTCTTCATATATTGACAACTCATCATCAGTAAACTGTCTGACATTTGAATATGGGAATATAGAATTAAGTGTTTTTTTTCTTTTTTCACAACCACAGTCATCACCGAGCACTTTTTTAGCTACCTTGTCAATGCCTGTTGCTTTTGTTATTTTTTCTATAGTATCACCTAGTCCTTTGCTTTTTACCATAATCTAAAAATTAAGTAAATAATTATACTTGTTCCAAGTATGAACATAAACTGATCAAATTTATTATTATAATTCATTTTTTAAATAGTTTTTTACGTTTCTAATTGCTTTGTATAATGTGTTCTTGTTAATCTTAGTTGCCTTAGCCATTTCTGATAAACTAAAATTCTTTCTATAATATAATTTAAATACTTCTGCATCAAACCAATATAAGTCTTTTAGTTTTTCATCTATCCATTCTAACTTAACTTCTATTTCCTCTTTTTGTTTTTTTGTGCTTTTAGATTTATCAGCACTTATACATTCTATAGTTTGTGTAGTATGGTATTCGTAATACTTCTTATACTTATAATAATATCTGCTAGTGTTTGAATGGCATTGATTTATCATAACTCTAACAGCATAAAATGTCATCTGGTTTTTTTCTATTATTTCTCTTAATCGTATTTGGTCGCATTTATATAACTCCTCAATTACAAAATGTAATAGTTCTTCATACTCTTTGCTACCTGCTATATTTAAAGCTATATCTTTTAATTTATAATAATTTTCATTAAGGTATTCGTCTAACATATTTTAATAACTGAAGGTACTTTATATTTCTTCATTAAGTTGTATTCCACATATGATAATTTACTTGTATGTATCTCAATAATATTACCAAATCTATTGTGCAATTTCTTATAAATATAATTTAATATACTTTCGTTTTTTTTCAAATCTCTTAAAATAAAATTCATTTCTGCACCACTATTGAATAAAATTGTAAACAAGTAGTTGTTAGTATCTGTATGATCCCAATGCAATCTATCGTATCTTGTGTTAAAAAATGTAGGTTTTACTTTCATTTAATTACTCCCTTTAAATAATTATTAATAACTTCTAACGCTTCATCTATTCCTGTGCATATTTCTGCCATATATCCTCTTTCTCTTAATTGGTCACGCCACCACCTTTGCTCATTTGTTGCCTTATTATAACCAACCTTTAATTCTATTGCACACCCTGCATATAATTTTTTATCTATTTTTGAAACTTCATAGATAAATAAATCGGGAAATCCTTTTTTATAACCTGACTTTTTAGCTTTTATTCTTTGTGACATATGCACTTGATACTGTCCGCCCATTGATCCACAATATAAAATATTCTGTAAGTCTAAGTATTTGCATACTGCTTTTTGTAATTGATATTCTTTCATCTGTAAAATTTATAAATTATATAAGACAATATTGGTGTTGTCATTAGTATTGTAAATATGTTTATGTGAGGCTCACCACAGATGCCTAATAAATGTTTTAATACTTCAATCATAACTCTATACTATTTTCTAATTCATTACCCCAAATATGCCACCCATCTGTTTTTTGTCTAGCAAATAATTCAATTCTTGGTCTATCCCCTAATAGTTCTACAATTCTTTTTTTTACTTCTTCTGGTTTCTTAGAATGTTGTTCTCTTTTATACTGTATTAGACTTCTTATATTTTTTTTAATAACCATTTTATGTGCTTTTTTACCTTTTGTAGCTAATAAACAAGTTTCAATGCCAGATTTCATTGTATAAGCTCCCATAAAACAAACAGGTTTATTTTTTTTATTTAATTTAATCCATTGAAAAGCAACAGTTTTATAAGTAAAACCCCAAGCATTAATAATATTTATACACTTTTCTAAATGGTAGTCTGTAGTCCATATAAATAAAATACAATTATCATCTGCAATATTTTGTATTGGTAAATTCATTATGTCCAAACTACTCATTACAGGATAAGGAGGTCTGCGCATACCTTTAACAGTAGTGCAATCTACATTGACTGTTTTGTCATTGTAATAGCTGTAAGGTGGATCAGCATATATTATTTTATATTTCATACTTTATGTTTTTTTCGCCAGACTGTACCTGCTGTTGGACTATATACTGTTTCAAAACCTAAGTCTTTTAAGTGATTTACATACTCTTGCTGTCCTTTATTGTCAAGTTTCTTGTATGTGTATTCATCATAGTATTCAGGAAATTTAGACTTTTGGTTTTTACTAAAACCATTAGATGCCCACCTTTTTAATCTTAGGTTTATGTCAAATGTCTTTTGCATCTCGGCTCTAAACTTAGAACCACTCTTATTCTTTTCTGTCCAATACAAGAAAAAATCATTTTTATCTTCTTCACTTATATCTTTAATAGCGTGAATGGACTTTTTAAAGTCCTCTATTCTTTCTTCTATACTTTTACTTTTACTTATACTCTTATTTACTTTACTAGCATTGCTATTGCTTTGCGTTGGCATAGCGTTTGCATTACTCCATCTTTTAGACGCATTTTCTTTTGCCTTAATAGACTTATTATTTATTTGCTCTATTTGATTATTTAAACGCTTAGAATAAAAACAATTATCTTCTATTACAAATAGATCAAAATCTTCTATTACTGCTCTTAGTTTTTCTGTTTCACATTGTAATCCGAAGGCAAGAATATCGTATTGACTTTTACAAATCTTGTTTTCTTCTGTGAATAACATTTCTAGTATTGCCCAGAATATGCCATATCCTTCATAACCAAGTGTAGCTCTTAGTTTTATTATGCGATAGTCATTCCTAGCTGTACTATCGTGATTAAAATAAGTTTTTTTCATAGTTAAATATATAAAAACCCCCCTATATTTCAAGGGGGATATTATTAAAATGGTGCTTGTTCATCTGTAAAAGCTAAATCTTTAGTTCCTTGCTTATCATAAACCCAATTTAACATATTTTCTGAGAATGTTTCTACTTCACTCATTTGTATTTTGTCATTACATACAAGCTCAACAGCACACTTTAAGATAGCTAGTTTAGATATTCTCTTGTCCTTAGCATCAAATATTTGTGCCTTTTCTTCTTTAGTATAGTTATTACTACTAGACCTGCTAGGAGTAAAACCACCCTCACGCTGTATCTTTATAGTGCCTCTGTCTGTTAGTTCATAGTTAATACTATCACCTACATTAACAAAAGCATTATCGGATTGCTTATAAATAGCTCCTAAATCTCCGTTGTCTAGTTTAAGTTCAAACACATATAGTGTTTTGCCATCATTAGTTATAAATGGTTTTGATTTCTTTTCTATATTAGTAATTTTCGCTGTTTTCATTTGTTTTATTATTAGTTAAAAATTCATTTAAATTTAGATTAAGTATTCTACATAACCTATCTGCTTCACTTATCTTTAGTGTGCCAGGATCTTTTAGTTTATTGAGCATTGTTGGATAACTCATTTCCATATACTCGGATAACTCTAATTTAGTTAAGTCATTCTCATACATAGCATAACCTATAATCCTTTTTAGTTTCTCATTCATAGTATAATTATTATAGTTAAAGTGCAATAATAAACATTATTTTATATAAAAACAATTTAATATGAATTACTTATTAACACCACTAATGTTAATAATTTATTATTTTTTTTTACATTAATTGCTAGTATATTAAATTTTCTTTATATATTTGTGTATCAAACAGCAATAGTGCTACAATTAAAAAGAATATAAAATGAAAAATAATATTACTTATAACAAAACACAATTAGAAATAATTAGTTACTTTATAGATGTATCATTAGAAGATATTACTAATCCAAGAATAAAAGAACAAGCAATTAATATATTGAGAAAAAATCAAAAAGAAGGAGTTTATGGTCATTTACCAGAAAATACATTTAATTAATAAATAATAATTTAAAAGAATATAAAAATGGAAAATATTAATAAATCATATGGAAAACATAATTCGTTAAACATTAAAGAGGGACAAAAAATTGTTTTTGAAGAAAATGGAC
>VTLG01010506.1_pt1 | contig 28399 bp, 43 predicted proteins | sample 4694571 | NCBI WGS metagenome assembly VTLG01 (sample SAMN12604809, study PRJNA352737) | marine metagenome | biome: ENVO:00000447; feature: ENVO:00000209|ENVO:00000569|ENVO:01000036; material: ENVO:00002151; isolation source: viral sequences binned using virsorter ...
GTAGTTTAAAATCAAATGCACATTTTTTAATTACTTCGTGTAGTGTCTCTTTACTATTAGCGTTTTTAAAGAAGTTTTCTAGCTTTGCGTTTAGCTCTACTGTATCTGTTTCTTTTGCAGTTATGTCTTGTCCTGCAATCATTTGTGCAGTAGCGTTTATTATAGCTGAATGAGTACCTGAATTGTAGTATAGATCAATAATAAATTGTGGGTAGAGGTTTTTGTAGTCGTCTGTACCGTATTCAATCCAGTTTTTACCACGTGCTTCTTGTATTTGTGGTGCTGTGCTGTACTCTAAGTTTATGTTAATTAAATTTTCCATTATTCTGTTGTTGTCCAGTTATCGTCTTGTAGTGCTATTAATATTTCTGCGTGTGTGTAGGTATCAACGTCATTTAAAAAAACAGGTGTTTCACCTTCCCACTTTGCAATAAATAGTAATCCGTCATTAGATACTCTTATTGTTTCTCTACTAGACTGTAATACTTGGCTAAAGTCAAATACTAATTCGCCATTAGCGTCCACTTCGTCTAATAATTCTATGTCACATATTGCGTATTTTCTCATATTAACTTGGTACGTCATTTGTTATATCTGCTTCTGTCATATTTGTCATTATTCCTGGTACACCATTTACTTCTTTTGCTGTAACATTTGATATAGAACCTGCAAAAGTAGAACCTGCATATAAGTTAATACCATGAGAACTACTACCTGCTATAATGTAAGCTGTTTTTAATCCGTTTCCTGATACATTTCCTGATGCTTGACCTCTGACGTGAGGATTTATTACACCTGCCACATAGTTCGATATTGTAAATTCTACTTTGTAAAGTTTACCTGTTACAAAATTATTAACACTATTTAACTGAAATAAAGAAACATTACCAGTTTGGCTGCCGTCAGATGTAGCTAAATTATTTGCAATAGTCCAATTTGAACTTTTATCCCAGTCACTATCTGTTGCAAAATTACCATTGACAACTAAGTCACTACCTAAACTAGGTTCTACCATATCACATATTAAAGGAAACTTGTCTAATATACCGTCACCAAATCTATAGTAGTTTTTAAGGTTTAATGTACTGCCTGTAAAAGGGTTAAAAAGAGTTGATTTTAATTTAAGATTAGTAGCTACATATTTTTGTTCTTCTACCATAACATTATCTAAAGTTACATCACCTACTCCATATATATAAAGTTGTGTTATGTTTGCTGTTGTTATAATGCTAGTAAAACCATTTGTTGTAAAATTTCCACCGTTTGGGTAGTGTGAGGTTAATAATCTTACATAGTTAGAACTGTCTGCATTTGACAAAATAAATGATATCTTATAAGTCTTACCTATTGTAAAAATTCCATTTTGTTGTAATAATGATTGTGAACCAGTATGAACTGCAACTCCGTCACCATAAGACCAACCTGTACCTAATGTAAACCTGTCGTTAGGGTCTACTTGTTTTACTGATACGTTGTCTATTGAGCCAATAAAATTTGCGTCAGCTCTTAATATTAATCTTGCAGTAGCATCTGAACTTGTAGCTATGAATGTGTAAGTACCACTTGAATTTAAATTTGTTAAATCTAACTGACCTGTACCTTCCAAGGTTGCATCTAAAGTACCTGCCGTTCTAATTAAATCAAAAGTAACCTTAACTGCATTATTTTGAATTGAAAAACCACTTGTTGTTTTTAGGTCAGATGAACTACTTTGTGTTCCATCACAACTTGCTACTCCATTTGCTATACTCCATCCTGTTCCTTTTGTCCAATTACTATCGGTAGCAAAATCTCCATTGACAACCAACTCACTACCTAACTCATCAAAGTTACCATTTTGTACTAAGTTAGCACCATACTTTATTCTAAATATAGCTGTTACTTCGTCTGCTGTCAAGGCACGATCAAATATTGCTAGTTCGTCTATTTTGCCTAAAAACTCATTTGCTCTGTCGCTAAAGTTTCTTGCACCTATTTCTGCGTTTGTTGTAGTGCTTATTGTTTGTGAGGTTGTAGCACTACTAACTAAACTGCCGTCTATATATAGTTTTTGTGTTGTGCCGTCATAAGTAGCTACAATATGATGCCATTCATCTACACTTATTGCACTACCTGAAGTAATATCAGATGTGTTAAGTTGGTATGTTACAACTTCTGCTGAGGTTAAAAATATTCTTATACCGTCATCATTAGCATCTCTAGCATCTATAATTGTTTTACTAGCATCTGAATCACTTACTTTAACCCACGTGCTAATTGTGTGTTGTGTATAGCTTATAGGTTCACCTAGCTGTATAAAGTCATCAACTCCGTCAAAATCTACGCTATGGTTGTTGTGAAACTTGTAGACAGGTTTGCCTATACTTTCTAAATTAGATAGTTTTAACATTTAGAGTGTGTCGTTCTTGTAGATTAACGCTAAACCACTACTAATAGTTATAGCTGTAAATGATAAAAATAATGTAGTGCCTGCACCGTATGTTTGGTGTAGGTTGCTATCTGTACCTGTAACGTTAGAACCTGTGTCTAAGTTTGTTACTACAGTTTCTACAGGGAAAGCTACTGCGTAACAATCTTTACCTGTTACTGCACCTGTACCTGATACTACTATTTCTATACCACCCTTACCTAACTGTTCTGATAATAATTCTTGTGTTGTGTCCATTTAATTTGTATATATATAATTTGTACTAGTTGTTTCTGTATATTGTGTATATTTTACCTGCTCACTACCTACTGTTTCGCTAACTAATAATTTGCCTTGTTCTACTAAACCTTTTACTGTGCCGTGTACACTACTTGTATTATTTGCTACGTCTGTTTCACTAGTAGGTGCTGTGTTTGCATCTAATGTAGGTACTGTACCATTAAAACTAACTTCATATAATTCGTATTTATGATAACCAAAAGGTTTTAAATTTATAGCACCTGTAAATACGTTTTCTGTTGTGTTATGTGTCAAAGTAAAATCTGTATATCTTTCTCTAATTGTTTGACTTTGTCCGTATGCATATTTTACTGTGCCTGACAGATCATTAGTTAGTTTTACTAAAAATCTAATCTGCGAACTTGGTACACTTGTATCTATTCTTTTGTCTTCTGTCGTGACATTAAACGTAGCTGTAGAACCGTAAGTAACGTGTTGCATACTATATAATAGAAAAACGTTTAATTTATTTTATAAACAAAAAAAAAGGTGGTAAAATACCACCCTTCTTTATTTATGAAAACATATATTATGTTGTAGTTACTGTTGCTGTAAACGCTGAATTGTCAAATGGTACATTAGTGTAATCTGCGACAATACAAGCAGGATAGCTTTCTTGTCCACTAAATGTTAGGTCTGAACCTGACATATCGCCTAAAGCTGCACCTGATGCGTTAGTACCTGTATTAAGCTCTAAACCATTCTCTAAACCTAAAGCGACTATAACTCTTTTACCTGATGTATTGATTTGATTTAATTCTACAAATACAATTAGTTTATTTCTTGATAAAAGTTTTATTTCGTTTCTGTCTGCTATACTTAGTTTGTGTAGTTTAATGTTTACTGACTGGTCAAAGAATATTGTGCCATTTTCTGTACTACCTGTGATAGTCTCTGTAAATGATCCTGTTCCTCTAACTAACTCGTACTTAAATAGCTCTTGTCCTGTACCACTACCTGATAAATCTAAGTCTGTAATAGTACCTGAAGCAGGTTCAATACCTGCACCTGCTGTGTTACCATTAATTCCTGCGTCTGCGTGCTGTACAAAGTATACTGCCTTTACACCACCTACGGTGTCTCTACAATCTAATTGTCTTCCTGTTGTTAATTCACAAGCCATATTTATTGTTTTAAGGCAGTTTAAGAGGGTTTTAACACCCTCTCTTACTGCAAGTTAATTATTAGTCTAATCTTACTATATCGCCTCCTTGTGCGTGTTGCGTACCACCTGTGAACTTAGCTACTACTCTGATGTTATCAGAACCGTCTAAGTCACCCATATCTAACATTTTAATCTCTGTGTGATCAGAAACTAAGTCTGTACCAAAGAATAAGTTAGATGCTTGAGCTGCACACATTTTGTTATCTACCATACCTGGACAAACTGCAATCTTAATACCGTTGAACATTGGTCTAAAACCTTCGCCCATATTGTATAGTCTTTCGTAACCTGCTGCTGCTTGGTTAGCTAAGTAAAGTCTGTAAGACGCTACTGACATATAAATATATAAGTCTTCTTTAGTGTATACTGCTGAAGGTATTGCGTCTACAAGTATGTTTAGGTTTTCGTCAATGTTAGTATTTGTAAATGCTGTACCTGCGCCATCTTGATTATCTGCTTCTACAACTGCTGTGTCATTCTCAAAGTGTCCGTTACCTGCTTGCATAAATCCTGTGAACTCACCTGAATTTGCATCTAGTCCATTCCAAATGCTAGTTTCAACTGAATCTGCAATAGTTGCTGAAAGGTATGACATTACAAAAGCTGCAAAGTCGTCACTCATTCCGTCATTGTGTCTACCTGCTTGCATCTGTGCTGCTTGCCAGTCTGCTAATAGGTCTTTTTTACAAAGATCAACGTTAATTTCTAATTGTTTTGGTGTTAATACTCTTTCAGTTAAAGTAAGTGTACCTGCGTCTGTGAAGTCACAAGTAGCATCTTTAATAAGTCCTGAAGTAGCAACTTTAGTTATGTTTCTTTTAAACTTGATATTCTCAAGTACAGTCAAAAACTCTAAAGATTTTGATGACTTTAACGCTGCGCCAATATACTGACCTGCGTGTTCACCTGAATAATTTGATGTTATTGAAAAACTCATTTTTTTATTATTTAATTATTATTTATTTAAGTTATAATAAAACCTTTCTTTGCTGTTCATATTAGCATAAGGTTTTGTATTAAGTTTTGTTTCGTTAAATTTAGAAACCTCAACTGGTTTAGTTGCAGGTTCTTTAGATAATTCTACGATTTGTGATTGTAATTCCTCTCTTTCAGTAGTTAGTTCACCGTTTATGTCTTTCATCTCTTCAAGTTCTGCTGAAAGTCTTGACACGTCTGATCTTACTTCTTCTAAAAGTTCTTTAATTACTACACCTATTTCTTCAATAAGTGCGTTTTTGTCAAAGTTTTCGTTTTCTACTTCTTCTGTTTCCTCTGACATTTCTTCTTCTTCTACTGCTTCAACTTCTTCTTTTTCTTCTGTCTCTTCTTCTTCTTCTTCTTCAGTTTCTTTTTTCTCCATTGATGCTACGATACCTTCCTTTTCTACCTTAAACTCTACACCTTCTTCAGTTTCGTAAGTACCTACTGGTACAGGCATTGTGCTACCGTCTTCTGCAAGTATCATTACTTCTACACCTTCTGCAAGTTCATCTGCTTTAGAAACGACAATAGTACCGTCAATAAGTTTAGCTTGAAATTCTAGGTTTAATTCTTCTTCTTTGTCTAAACCTAATGCTGATAATATTTGTTTTTTTAAATCCATTTTTTAAAGTCTTTAGTATATAATAGAATTATTTATTTGTTATTTGATTTTTACCTATATTGGTCTGCACGTTCCAAATCTTTTTGTAAACTTTCTGCGTCTTCAATTTGTTTTCTTAATTGCTTTGCACGTGCAGGTAAATCAATACCTAATTCTTTTACGTCTGCTTCAAATTCGTCAAGTAAACCTTCTGCTTCTATTATTGCGTCATTCATATCAAATCTTACAATATCTCTAGCTCTAATTACTAGCACTTGTGCGTCGTCTATTGCTTCTTCTACAAAATCTTCTAGTCCAAATGCACGTGATATAGCTTCTTCTATATCGTCCATTTTTGATAAATTAATTTTTGTAGGTTTTTCACCTTTTGCGTTAGATAGTATTGTGTTTAGTTTGTCTTCGTAATTTTTGTACATAATTTTTAATTTATATTCCTTTTAACGTCTTTTTGTATCGTTGTTCAATTTTTTCAGCAGATTTTATAAAATTTTGCAAAACATCAAATTTACCTATGTCTTTAGTTTTTATTCCTAATTCTTTAGCTTGTTTTGTTACTTCTTTTATTAATTTTGTAGATACCGAAATAAGTTTTTTTGATTTTGTTACTAACGGTTTATATTCTTGTATTACTTTAGCTTTTCTTACAACAAGCTCGTTTTCTTCTTTTGCTATATCTTTAAAGTCTTCAATCAATTTTTGTATATCTTGTACTACACCTAGTTCTACCTTATTTATCTTACCCTCTTTTACTAATTCGTTGTATGCTGCTACTATTTCTTCGTCTGTAACTGTTTTGCTCATTTTTTCCATTTTGTCTACAAAGTAACCTTCTATTGATAATCCTTTTAGTTCACCTGCTTTAATCTTTTCCCACAAGTCGTTATTTTCTATTTTCATTTTGACAAACCACGTACCATTTGGTAGATCGTAACCATACATTTTAGACTTGTCTTGATCGCCTTCTTTTATCCAACTTTCTACTGTAAGTACACCTGCTACTCTGTCTTGGTGTTGGTATGTAGCTTTGTGGTGATTGTTGTATTTTAGGTATAACTCGCTAGCTTTTCTTACTGTGTCCGTAGAAAAATATACGTAATACTCTGAATCTGTATTAGGGTTATATCTAAATATTTGTTTGTTGGGTATTAGTGCAGGACTGATTAACATTCTTTTTTCTTCGTCAATCTTTGAAAATGTAAGGTTGTGTTTGTCTTTTCCAAAAAATACAAAATCTACTTCTATTGCAGGACTTGTTACTAGACTTATTGCGTCTATAGATAGTTCTTCGTTATCGTCACTTATTACAAGCTCTGTGATCTTAGTAAGTTTTTTCTTCATATTTATATAATAGATTTAAATTAGTTTTATTTGATTTTATATAGTAGCTCTACGTCTAATGTTTGCTAGTTTGTTTTGACTGTTTGTTATGTCGTCACTTACTACAAACGCCCTTGCAGGTTCAAAGTCAGGTGTAGCACCACTTAAAGTAAATGCACCACTAACCATTTGGGGCGCAGGTGCTTGTTGAGTAGCTGTAGGTACAGAACCACCTCCACCACCACCACCTGGTACGTCTGTAGCTAGTATTTTTCTTACGTTAGCTAGACCACCTGCAATGATAGCTGCGCCTGTTACAAACCCTGCTACACCACCCTGCGCAAACGCTTTGTTAGCACCTGCGTACGTGTCTATAGTTGCTTGTGCTATTGCTAGTGCTTTGTTTTCACCTGCTAAGTCACCTAAAGATCCTGCTAGTGAGCTAAATGCTTCTAGTTCAGCTTCTTTACGTTCTATTGCTAAGTCTATAAGTTCTTGTTCTGCGTCTTTTTGTTCACGTTTTAGACTTATAGTATTTGTTAGTTGCTCACTTTCAAAACCTGTTACTTGTGCTATTATACCTTCACGTTCTGCTATTGCTTCATTAAGTGCTATTTGTAAGTCTACGTTTTCTTTGTTTTTGTCTAGTTCCTTCTGCGCTGCTTCTACTGCTATGTCTGCGTTAGCTAACATTGTTTCTTTTTGTTTTTCTAGTAATGCACCTAAGTCTTCATTTGCTTTTATTCTTTCTTCAAATGTTAAACTTTCGTCATCTCTTACTTGTCGTAAACTTTCTGCTTGTGCATCAAATTGTTCTAATAATATACGGTTATTACTTATTGCTAATTGTGCTGACTTATCAAGCTCTACGTTTGCTTTTGCTGCTTTGCCTGTTTCAGTAACAAAGTTTTTAATTTTTTGAGTTACCTTAGTTATTGCATTGTCCATTTGTGCAGTTTCTACAACGTTGCCAGTAACTGTGTCTTTAAGGTTACCTAGCGCAGTCTTTGCTGTTTCGCTAGCTTCTGCAAAATCACCTTTAAATACTTGAAACAACGCTTTACCTAAACCACCTACACCTTGTATAAGATTTTTAATTCTAGTAACAACTTCTACGCCTAGTGTTCTACCAAATGATAGTGCGTTTTGTACTGCTTCACTACCAAAAAGTTTACTTATAAAACCTGTTGCTTTTCCTGTGTTTTCTGATAAGAAGTTAAAAAACTTGTTAAATGTTATGTTAAGAAATTCAGTTGCTGTGTTAAATATATCTACTACTTTTTGATTTTGTCCTAATACATCTTGAAACACCTCAAATGCTTTGTTTAGTACAAATACAATACCTGTTGCTTTTGCTAACGCTTTGAAACCTACAGATAACTTTCTTATACCCGATTCACTTTCTTTTGATGCTTTTGACAAATCGTTTGTTTGGTCTACTGCGTCAGAAAGATTGTCTGTTAATTTGTCTACGTCTTTAGCTGCGTCATCTATATTACTATTTATTTTTAAGTTAATTTCTTCTGCCATAATTAAAATGTTTGTAATGTTCTGTTAGTATATAAGTGTACACTTGAATACCAGTTAATATTTACGTTTGCAAGTCCTGTAACTTGTATGCTTATAAAAGGATCGGTAACTGCTACAAATCTAGGTGTGGTCACTATTGATAAGCTACCGTCTGCTATTGTACTTATTGATTGAGTAAATGTAGGGTTAAATCCATTGTCTGTTTTACAAGCACCTACTAGCTTATAGTAAATGTATTGTCCTGCTGTACCACTAGAACCACCTGTGCATAAAGCTATAATATGTGCTTCAAATCCTAATATAGAGTTGTTTTGTATTTCTACTAAGTTTGTACCGTCATTTTGTGTAGTTAAACTTGTAGCATCTGTGCCTGTAGTTTGTCCTGATAGTTGTGTAAATGACATTTGATTTGAACCAACTTCACTACCGTCATATAAACCACCACCTATTACTACTTCGCCATTGTGTAACCCTAGACCGTGTGTGCCACCTATGATACTTGAATTGCTAAGATCAGATTGTATTTTGTTATTTTCGCCTGTAATTAATATATTTTTATTACTACCGTCTGTACTATTACTCTGTCCTGTAATAAATGACGCTTTTGTACCGTCACTTGTTAAATTGTTTTTTCCTGCTACTTTATTGTCTAAGTTTTTACCTCTTTTTTCTGTTAAGCTAACATATCTATAAGCATAACAAGTACCATTAGAAGTATCGTAATTGTAACCATATTCTTTACATATTTTTTGATTTGCAAACACATCATTTGTTCCGTCAGTAAAAATTACTTCGCCAGTTCTTTTAATGCTTTTTGGTTTTATTTTAAATCCTTTTTTAAACTCCATTATGGTATAAGTATAAATTCTACATTTGCTAGTTCACCTGCTTTGTAATCTATTTTGTTTACTCTATATTCTCTATTCTTAATTAATACTGTGTCAAAGAATCTAAACGTATTAACGTCAGCAGGTGTTAAATTTACTTTTAAAGTCATAATACGTGTATCTTCGTGGTATAAGTCGTCATAATACGGTGACCAATAAATTTTAAATAAATTGTCTACTACTGCGTTTAAAGGGTTAAATAATTGACAATGTCCAAAATTGTAATCTTCTGTAGTTGCAGTAGTAGGTATTTCTGATAAATGACTAAATTGTAAAAACTCTGTTTTTGTTGTAGCTGCTACACCATTTTTTGCAGGTATATGGTAGTCATCTACGTTTGTTACTACTCCGTTGTCAAATAGTATACGTGGAGAATTTGCAAAACTTTCAAATTCGGTTGCGTCGTCATTAGCTTGAAATATAGAAGGTGTTATAAAATCAGGTGTAAAATCTAATAAAGGTTTTATTACTGTAGCTGAAAAAGGTGTAGCTTTTACTTCTGTTTCACCTTCTAACATTGTATAGTCAGGTTTTTCAAATCTATAATGTCCATAGTTTTTGCCTTGTGATGCTACTTGTGTTGCTTTTTTATAAACGTTGTGTGTGTAGTCGTCATCATCAACTTCAAATCCAAATACAGTTGTTTTGACAAGCTCTAAGGGTTTTAAATTTATTTCTGATATATCTACCTTATCTGTCCAGTTAAGTTGCTTAGGCGTAACCGTAGTACTTGTATTTAAGACGTGTATAGGTTTTACAAATACGTCTTTATAAGGTTCTATGATTAAGTTATTAGGGTTGTCTTTGTCTTGTAAGGTGACTAAGTTAAACATAGTCATTATACCTTTCAAAAAATCAAATTGTCCTAAATCTCCACGTAAGTTATTTAACAAAACTGCTGTAGTGATATTGTCTAAATTAATATCCGCTATAATTCTTTTAGGTACAGACGCTGAACCAAATACTTGTATATTTGAACCACTTAACTTAGTTGCCTCAAAAGTAATTACATCACCTGCAGCGCAAGTGACAGGTAAACTTGATATAGTAAAATTACTACCGTGTAACTGACTTAAACGTTTTGAAGCTGGAATAAATGAACCATTTTTATAAATAGCTGCTTCCCAAGTGCCTTGTATTATCATTTGTACTGATAGTGTGTAAGTCGTACCATTTTGAGGTGCAGTAAATGTGTCTGTACCATTCCAACCAAATCCGTCTGCAAAGTTGTGTTGATCAAAAGTTATTTTTGTACGAGTACCTGTAGATATTGTTTGTACTGCTGTTTTTTCTGCTTCTCCTGTGTGGTCTTTGTCATTTGGTGCGTTACCTGCACCCCAGTTAAAGTCCATAAATAACTTAGTAAACTTTGTGCTACTTAAAAAATCACTTTCAAAAGTATATCCTGCTTCGCTAAATATTTTATCTAGTAAGTATTTGCATTGTATGAAAGGTCTAAATGCTTGCTCTAATTCTAACTCTAATTGATTATTTGCGTTTTCTGTTATGTTGTTTTCCCAGTTACAAAAAGGGTACTTTAAGACGTTTGTTGTAGTTGCTCCTGCTACTCCTGTATTGTTTGCTAGTGAATCTATTGGCAAAGAATTAGTTAGTGCTAAAACACCTGTCCAACTATTTGTTACGTTTGTTATTGTATAGTCGTGTTCTAGTTCATTTAAATCTAAATCTTTTAGTTTTTTATCTTTTAGTATTTCTGATAGTGCTACTGCTTCGCTAAACAGATTAACATTGTAAGATATTTCACCGTCTTTATTTATTATATCTATTAATCTAAGACTACCTTCAAATATTGTGTAAGTGTCTTCTTTTAATACTGCACGTGTTCTAATATAAGGGTTAAAATCTAACGTGTTTTCTATTGACTTTTGTACTTCAAAAATACTATTGAATATTTTGTTGTTTCTCTTTGTTGCAGGTAAGTTAAAGTCTTTTGAATATGATTGTACTTTTTCTGCTGCGTTTTTAAAATCATCTACGCTAAGACTTAATGGTATTGCTTCATTGTCGTATAGATCACAAATTACAGAACCGTCTTCTACGTCTGATATTATTGAGGGTATGACTTCTTTAAGTGTTATTTCTGACACTACTAAAGAGCTACCTGTATGGTTAATATATGATATTGCTAGTAGTTGCTCTGTGTCCGTAGCAGTAAATGTAAAACTAGTGTTTGTCTGATTAGTAGTAAAAAAACTATTTGAACCTATTGCTAAACTTCCGTTTGTGTGATAAACACCCCCACCACCGAAAACTGTAAATCCTGATGCTACTGCGCTATGTTTTATAATTATTTCATAATCTGCACCAGTTGTTAAATTATCTATAGTTTGGTAGACACCTGCTACTGATTGTGCGCTACCATTTGACGTTAATGTTAAGTTGCCTGAACTAACTGTAGGTGCTGTTGTGCTTGCAAATGAACCTGTGCCGTCTGAACTAAATCCATTCCAGTTACCTATTATTGATGCGTTTGCTATTAATGCACCTTGTATAGGTAGTAAAGCACCTGTTTGTGCGCTTGAATTTAAACCACTTGTAAAAGAGCTGTTACCACAATATTGATTTTGTGTAGTAGTAAATGTAAAACTATTAGAACCTTGTGGGTATAATATTAGCTGTGTGTTACGCATTTTGTATAACTCTGTTTTTACTGCGTTCTATTTCTAAAGTGTACTGTAAAAGATCGTCATTTGCTCTAGTTTGTTTTGTATATGTGCTAGATGTTATTGTAACTGGTTGTACGTATTTGTTTATATATCCTTCGCTGCCGTCTGTGCTAAACTCATTTAATATATACACTTCAGGACTTGTAAATAGTTCTTCTAACCACGTTGCTGTGCTTTCTGTTACAAAGTCTGTATTAAGTGTGACACGTTCTTTAGCGTTAGTGTAGAACGTTTTTTTTCCACCTTTATAGCCGTGTGTCATAAATACGCTTTCATTATATAGTCCTGATATTTGTTTGTAGCTTGTTCTTTGCGTTTCTACAGTCCTTACGTTACGTTTAGTAAAAGAGTAGTAATCCCAAGCACCTAGTCTGTTTAACCACGTTAATCGTATCTTTTCAAAACCTTTACAATCGTCATCTATTATGTTAAATAGATATAACTGTGATACATTTGTTCCTTGACTGTCTCTAGCTTGTACAGTATAGCTTTTTGCGTCTACATAAATAGAACTAGAAACTGTGTTTCTTATATTAGCCATACCACAACCTAAAAATATTAACTTGTTATTAGCCTCATTTACAAAACTACGTTTACCACCATTCGCTGCTGTGTTAGCTCTTGTCAAAGTAGCAGTTTGACTACCTCCTGCATTTATTGTGTCATAAAATTTAATTCTTACGTCTTCTATTTGACTATCTGCAGTTGCACCACCCACTTTAAAATCTAAATTATAGTCACTAAAAAATGCTAATGTGTGATAGTCATTTCTACCTATATCAATAGTAGTAGGACAGTTAGTAAGGAACTTAGCACTTGTGTCGTTCATTATATAGTTGTTAGCGTCTAGATTATAACCATAGTTACCACTTGCATCTAATGCTATAATGTCTTCGTGTTGTACTGTGCCGTTGTATATAATAAATTCGTCAGTAGATACTGATGCGCCTGTGTTTACTGCAACTTCACCTGTTACTGTGTCAGAGTGTTGTATTTTAAATATAACTTTAAATATTCTTACTGACTTTTCGTTTGTACAAAACTTGTCTATAGTATGTATGCTATGTGGTGTAGTGTCGCTAAATGCAGTACTTTTAAACTGTGAACTTTCTGTAGGGTTTGCTGAACCTACAAAACTACCTAAGTTATCACTTTCTACATAAGATTGCAAAATAGTGCTTAGATCAAATATACCAACACCTTTACTATTAGGTGTAGCTTTTAGTGTAGCTATCTTATCACTTGAAGACAAAGAACCTTGTTGTCCTAAAAATACTTCTGCTATATATTTAACGTTAAATTTACTAGTTACTAATACTAAGTCTTGTACTGTAAATATAATATTTGAGTATGCAGGTACTAGTCTATATTTTGGTTTCTGTGTTATTATCATTTTATTACTGCTATATTGTCTTTAAAGTCTTCTTTAAATGCTAACGCTAACTCACGTGGCATATCTTTTAGTGCTAGTCTTACTGGTGTTGTAAAGAAACTTATACCTTGTATACCGAGTGACTTTATTTTACGTGCTATCAAATACTGTAAACTTTTTCTACTCATAAATCTACCTTTTTCGTCACGTGGTGCTATACCTCTTCTTACTATCCATTTGTCTAAGGCACTTGCAGGGGGTTGTAAGTTCTTATATCTAAAAGGGCTTTGTCTACGTGTGTTGTTTATGTCTTTAAAGTACCGTCTTTTGTTTGTACCACTTACACCTTTGTCCATAAACTTACCGTGATCTGCCATAGTAAATTGTACTGTAAAACCTTCTGCTGTTTTTAGAACCTTATACTTGATAGAATTAAGTAAACTACCTGATACTACTTTGTCACCTTTTTTTAGGTTGTTCTTAGCTTGTCTTACAATCTTACGACCTACTGACTTTAAATAGTTTTCTACGTTACGCACCTGCTACAAATAATTCTAGTTTTACTGAGTTAGCTGCACTATCTACTAATATGCTTTCTAAATCTTTTAGACTTTGTTGTATACTTGCTGACGAATCGTTTACATTTACACACTCGTGTGGTGTACCTAACATAAATGTTTTACCTGCTTCTAAAAGTATAGAACAACTTTCATCTGCTGCACTATCATCATTATCTACATCTACTTGTAGAGATAGAGTTACACTATTTGTAGAATCTAAATTAGTTATTCTAATATATTTAGTGTCTTGTATATCTATTGCGCCGTCAGAAGTGTTTACTCCACTTTTATTAAGTAATACTGTAGTGTCTGCACTTGCAGGTATTGTTACTATGCGTTCCATTACGTGTTCTATACCTGTTATTGTTAATTGATTTGTAGAACCTCTAACTGAACCGTTAAGGGTTACACTTTCTGTTATTGTTACTGTTAAATTTGCCATTTTTATTAATTATTTTTTTGTACTTTTTGGGTGTTTCTTAGGTAGTAAATCGTAGTCAGTAGTATATTTAGGGTTTTGTGGTCTACCATTCTTTACTAAATATAAATATGCGTTCACGCGCGCAAAAGCCCAACGAGAAGGAGATTTTATACGTGGACTATGCGACGTGTTAAACGCACCTAGACCTCTTTGAAATACTGCTTTTAGTTGTCCTACTGTTACTCCGTAACCTAATTTCTTCTTATATCTCTCATTAAAGTCATCTGACTTCTTTTGTAATGTCTTTAAATCTGCTTTGCTTACTTTAGCGCCTCTACTTGTGCTTGCGTCACCTTTAGCTGTACCCTTACCTTTTGGTCTAGGGTTAGGTGTGTCTGACTTAGGTGCTTTTGGACTTTTTCTAACTCCACCTCGTTCACCTATTTCTGCTAGTTGCTGTTCTACTTGTTTTATTTTACGTTCACTCCAACGTAACATACTATCACCACCCCACAAGTTATAGCTTATTGTACCACATTTTGTATAGTCACCTGTATCGTATGCTTTAGCTCTTTTTAAATAACTAAATATACGTTTTACTGTATCAAAACTTACAGGTTTTTGTTGTGCTATTTGTTGCGCCCTTACTTTCCCTGTTTGCGTTGCACACTTGTTATTTATTTTTTCGTTTTCTCTTATTGCTCTAGCTGCATTGTTACTTGCACTTTTTGGATAGTCTGTGTAAGTTTCTAATTTAACAACGATCGCACGCAGCTTTGTCATTACAGTTGCATATTTCATAGCTAATTTTTGGTGGTATTAATGTTATTGTAAGTTTTCCTATTCTAAATTTTATCATTTGCCTATTTGTGTTGTGGGTTGTGGTATATTGCAGCTTTCAAAACTTTGTTCTACTATGACTGGTAAATTAAATACCCACCCTGTTACTGAATTATCAAATCTTTCTGTGAAGGGTTCAAGCGTAAAACTATCGTCTACAAAATATTGTGGTATATCACCGTGACTAGCTTCGTAGTGATTAAGACTTTTACCGTGCTTAAATGTGCTTATAATATCTGTACACATACTTAGGCAGTCGCTTAACACTTCTTGTTCGTTGCTTTCGTCAGGTTCTACTAGATCCATTACAAATATTTGAAAGTTAAATATAAATTGTGATTTACTAGCTGTGACGTTTACTGGGTTTATATGCATAAGAGGAAACAAAGTGTTTTTCTCTAAATCTATTTCAAATATGTCACCTGATGTAACTGTTTTGATCTGAAAGTGATTGTTACCCAGTTGCTCTAATGTGTCTACTAAATTATTATACGTCTTGTCGTTTACCATAATTTGTGTTTTGTGTTGTGTTTAAGTCTGTTTCGTAACTTAACCACGTTAGACATTCATATAAACTAAGTTTTGTAATCCTGTCTAAATTTACTATTTCACCATTTGTTAGTCTATACATTACGCCAAACCAACCCCACTTCTTTGCGAATTGTTCATCAACTGTTGCCTCGCCTTCTTTAACTTGTCCGTTAAATACAACTGCAAAATTTTCAATAGTTCGCTTGCGAAAGTCCAAAAAAAAACTAACGCCTGCTGAACTTCTTGTGCTTTCATTTCTAAAAACTTTCTAGCTCTAAGTCTCATTGTACTACTGTCGTACGCTTCTATAGAATAATACTTACCTTCTGTTTGTGTAATAGGTCTGTATAATATTGCTACTATATTAGGCATATTCTTTTCAATACCACCTTTTATGTAGTGTTCTATGTCTGCGTATTCGCCTAAAGTTATACGTTCTAAGTCAGGTATAAAACCATACTGATCGTTACCTACTTTTATGACTTGTTTAAATTTACTTTTTTTACTAGTCTGTAGTTTAGCAATTACTCTTAAAACTTTTGTTACGTCTTCTAAAGTCAGTTGGTTTATTAATTCTTTAGGCATATCTGTCATAAGGTTTATCATATCCTGTGACTTTTCTATTTCGCCTTTGTTTTCTGACTGAATCAGTTTTATCCAAGTTTCTAAAGTTACATCACTCCAATTCTTAATAGTAAATTTATGCTGCTTGTCGTCTTTAGTAACTTTAATTCGCATAATATATAATAGAAATTTAGTTTATTTAGTTTAAAAATGTATATTTGTTTATCTTGTTTCCCTATAAGGGTTGTCTACTCTTTTAAATATCTAAGGCAGCCCTTTTCTTATTGTACAAAGTATTTACCTGCATTAGGATTGTCTAAATGATAAATAACGTTATACCTAATACCATCTATTGCGTGGTTATAATTATCTACATATAACTTAGAACCTTTGTCTGCGTATACATAGTTATTAAGCTCTTTGACTATATTTACACTTTCAGGACTTACCACTAACTCAAAGTCTTGCATACGTGTTACACCACTTTCTATTGTGCCTTTTTTTACAGGTCTTATATTTACGCCTTTGTGTCTTAGGTCTTCTATTAGTCTAGGTTCTGCGCTATCTGCTATAATTAGTTTGTTACCTACTCTGTCAAGTATAATCTTTGCTAGCTCGTGTGTCTTCAGTCCGTTTTTATATATGTGTTCGTGTACATATAACTTGTTCTTTGTTTTGTCTATAGCTACTTCAGTCAAGCTGTCAGGATCAACAGAAAAGCCAAAGTCCATACCACAAGATGTTTGTAAGTTGTCAGGGTTAAATTTACCTATTGACCAGTTTTCAAATACTACACCCTCTGCTTTGTCTAACCACCCACCTAATATGTTATGATTATATTTCTTGATATTGTTTTTGCGTATAGCTTGTATACGATCTAAAAAACTTTGTGATAGGTTTTGTTTATTGTCTCTGTAGGTTGTGTGTATGTAACAAACATTGTCTTTGATACCGTTGTAACTAGGTGGTACACCTCTTTCTTCAAAGAATCGTTTATATATCCAATGCTCTTTTGTAACTGGGTTTAAGACTAATATAATTCTATTTTGTACTTTTTTTTCTCGTATACTTAAATCAATAGTATCAAATGTACTTTCGTCTATAAGTTCTTCTGCTTCGTCAAGCACCCAACAAGAAATACCTTGTAAACTCTTTAGACTTGCAGTTTGGTTACCTGCTGACGTTTTTATACCTCTAAATAGTATGTCGCTACCATTTGCTAAGTTTACTACTTCTGATTTGTTTATATCAAATATATTCTCAAATCCTAGTAAACTAATCTTTTCTAAAAATTCAGGTATTATAGACAAGTGTGCAGAAACCATTGTATAACGTGTAAACAATACTCTTATGTTTTGTGACATAGTAAGTAGGGTAAGAAATACTGTTACTGCAAAAGACTTACCTGAACCACGTCCACCTGTTATGATATAGTACCTACAGTCTGATTCAAATAGTTTTTGATATTTATTGTTCAGCTCCAGAATCTACAAAGTTTATTAACGGTAAGTGTAAACTATCGTCATTTGTAGTTACGTCTACTCTTTGTTGTGGTTTACCGTAAAAGTATTCAAAGTATAATTTAACTGACCATTGTTCTTTTTTCTCTAAACCTTCTTGTAGAGCTTTTAGTGCTAAGTCATTGAAAGGTGTTAGCTTTTGTATTAGCTTTTGCTCTTCTGCTTTTGGTTTGCGCCCTGCGCCTTTTCTTTTACCACCGTGTGTGTTCATTTTGAAATAATTTGATTAATCAAGTCTATATTATATAAGAGAAACTACTTGAATTCATTTGGTGGCATCAATAAAACACCTAAGTCATTTTGCGCCCAAATACGTACTTCTTCACAATATAAAGTAAAGTCTTCTGTTGTTAAGTTACTACTACGATCAGGTATAAACATATTTTTTAAATGTTCGTGCATCTCGTACTTATGATACCCTGTGTGATCGCATAGTGGTTTAACTATACACTTCCAATAATATTTATTTTGTTGATGTGTTCTTGTCATATAGTTGTAAACGTTCTAATTCAAACCGTAGGTGTTCACGTGCTTTTTCTATACACTCTTTTGATGTTTCGTGTTTTCTATTTGCTCTTAATAGATAAGTTACTGCTGTGCCTATATTGTAGTTTAGTTCGTAGTCTTCTATTATCTTACGTGCTTCGTAGCCGTGTATTTTGCCTATATAGTAATTAGGTATTCTTGTCATCTTTTGGTTCTATCTTGTCTATGTTTTCGCTAATCTTGTCATTTTCGTTTTTTTCTATAAGTATCTCTATCATAACTACGCCTATAACAAGTATAAATGCTATACCTATAATAAGTAAAAAAAACAAAATCATTTTTCTAATTCTTTAATTGCGCTATCTACTCCATTTATTCCTGTGTGTTCAGGATATTCTACTAAAGAATATTTACTAAAAGATACTGGTTCATTATATCTATTCTTAGAGCTGACAAACTCACTTCTTATATTATATCCTTCATCTTTGAGTTCGCATATCCTTGAGGTTAGTCGCATTATTCCGTATTCCTTCATAGCTTCTAACGCTGTGATACTGCCTTTGTCGTTGAGGTGTCTTATTATTCTGTCTTTTTGTGTTAATGTTTTCATTTTAATATTGATTTAATTTTATAAACTATAATAGATATTACAGGTGCATATATAAATAAGTGAAATATATTAGGGTGTGCTTCACCACATAATCCAAATAAATGCCTTATAAACTCCATTATAGTTTTTCGTAAATTGATTTTATTCCTTTCCACATAGTATGTAAACACGAACCACAATTAGTTGTGGGTTTATATTTAGTTTTATATATAGTGTTATACAATTCAACAAATCTTTTTTTCGTTTCAACGTCAGGTGCTTGTCCGTCTTTAATCTTTTGCCATACACATAGTATTTCTTGTTTTAAGTGCATAGGCGAATTTTCATCATATTCTCGTTCTTCTGTTTTATAAGGAAACATCTTGTTTAGTTTCTCTTGTCTTTCGTCACAACCACAGTCATCTTTACCTACTGCTTTAGCAATCTTTTTTGCTAACTTGTCTATCTTAGTTGCTGACGTAAATTTTTTTATAGTGTCTCCTAGACCTTTGCTTTTTTTACTCATTGAATAATTCTATTAGTTCTTTTCTTACTTTGTCTATTGTTGTGTACAAGCTATTTCTGCTTATACCTGTCTTTTCTGCTAGACTATCTAACGTGTTTTTTTCGTAGTAGTATAGTTTAAATATTTCACGATCATACCAGTACATATCATCTAACGCTGTGTCTATTTGTTCTAGCTTTTGGTAGCTTTTAGGTATTTCAATAACTGGTATGTTTTCTAGCTTATAGTTTACGCTTGTAGTTATATTACAAGTATCGTCTAATTTGGTGTAATACTTTTTATACTTATAGAAGTATTGACTGCGTGGACTATTAAAACTCCTTCTAAGTGCTACTGCACCATACCTTAAAATACCTTGTTTACCGTCTTTGTCGTATATATTTTTAAGTGTGTCTTTATTCATCTGTAAGAAGTATAACATAAGTTCTTGTACTACTTCGTTTATTTCGTTTTCATCTGTTGTAAATGCAAATGACATTTCTATAAAATCTTTTCTGCAATCTGCTACTATTTTATAAATCTTATTCACTTGTAGGTTTTATGTCTCTAAGTTTACTTATCACGTCTATAATTATTTCTGACAATAACATTTGATACGTTCTAAGCTGTGCTATGTTTCTTTTGTTTTCTATACCAGCAAAAAAACCATTAGTCATAGTTGTAACGTTAATAGGTATAATTAATAAAAAGTCAAGCCAGTTGCCTGTATGTGTGCTTATCTTATATTCGTTGTGGTATTCTATAATAGTGTCTAAAACATCTAAATAATTAAGATACTTAGGTTTACTTGCGCATTGTTCAGCGAAACTACATACCGTGTCTAAATACTTTTCAATTATTATTTCGTGTTCTTTATTGACGTATATAGGTTTCACGTTTGTAATTTAATTTTATTTTTTAATCTAAACCTTTTTCTTTTTTTAAGTTTTTAACAAGCGTTTTGTAATAAGTTATATTTTCGTTGTATTCTATTCTAGTAATTTTAACTGTGCTTTTACTTAATAATTCTAAGTCTTGTGCAGTACCTATACCGTAATCTTTGTCTAATTTAAGACCAAACAACCATTGTTCGCCTTGACTAAATATATTACATTTAGCACATTGTACTTGACAGTTTTGCTCATTAAATCTTGTAGGTAAAAATTTACGTGATTGAAAATGTCCACATTGTAATTTTTTGTAGTGATCTACCTTACCACAGGTGTAGCATTGAGCTAATCCTGTATCAGTTGCTTTACGCAGTCTTATATATAAAGAAAACCATTTGTCTAACTCCTTTTTTAGTTTACTTATTGTTTTCATTTATAAATATAAATCAAAATAATTCAGTTTGTTTTACATTCTCTTTTTTCACTATACCACATACTGTTTCAAATATTGTTTTACCTGCTTCATAGTCTACTAAATTTCGTGCTATTTTATTTGTACGTTGTTTACCTTTATATTTGTAAAAATCAAAATCGTGAAATTTACATAGTTTTTTCACTTCGTTTGTACCATTACTTATTTTTACCTTTCTATGAGTAAGAATAGTAGGTAAATTAAAATTTGTCCAATATAAATGCCTATGCCTTTTACAAGCAGGTATTAGTGGTTCGTAATATGGTATTACGTTTTCAACTACATATTTACCATTAAATAAGTGTTTTAAAAATAAAATTTCTTCATATAATTTCATATCTGGGTATTTCATTTTTATTTTGTTTTTATTAGTTTGTACTAATCTACTATGAGTAGGACAAGGTGGAGAACTCCATATAAAATCATATTCATTGTAGTGGTCTAGTAAATATTGGTGCGCGTCTGCTATAATAACTTTGTCATTTGGAAACCTCTCCTGATATAATCTTGCACATTCAGGATCAAGTTCAACTGCAGTAACTTCAATGTCATTTTTTACTTCATTCCACTTATATCTGTTACCACCTAAACACGCATATAAATTAAGTATTTTCATTGTAATAAGTTTTGTTTATAGTAAGGTACTTTTTTTGGGTCTGCACCTAGTGTGTGTACTTCGTAGTATGCTTCTTGTAGTCTTTTCTTATGTGTGAGACACCACCTGTAAAAGGTTCTAATATTTAAAAAACTATCTTTTTCGTCTAGTCTTACACCTAACCTAAATGCTGTGTCTACGTCATCTATTGTTAATCGTCTAAATCTTTTATCTGTCTCAAGATCATAAGCAAATGTTTTTGATAATACTGCTAATGTTTTACCGTCTGTCTTATGCCCTAGTTCTATTGCAGTTCGTGAGATAATATCGTAAAGTTTTTCTTTCATAAGTATTGTTTACCCTTTTCATATTCGTTTAATTGTATGTCTATTTTAGACGTGCTTTTATTGTAGTCTTTGCTACGCTTTGCCCACGTCTTTAATCGTCTGTTAGTACACCACGTTTTTTGCATTTCGTAGCGCAATTTACCAGTCTTACTAGGTTCTGTCCAATAATCAAAAAATTCTTGTAACATATCATTATTATAATCGTAAGAAAAAACCTCGTCCTTAAATATATTAATATTATTATTTATTCTTATTTCTTTATTATTATTAATAGTTGTTGATTTTTTTAAATCCAAGTTGTTAAAATTTTTAACATCTAGTTGTTCAATATTTTGACAACTTAGTAATTTAAGTAACTCATTGTCATTTATTCTAAAGTGTGTTTTAGCAGGTATGCCTTGTATTTTGGTTTCTACTATGTTATGTTCTTTGAGTAATTTAAGTGCGTTTCTTTGTTCGTGTGGTGATAGTGTAGTGTCTTCTTGTATGTTCTTTGCAGTATTAAAAAACCAACGATCTACTAACAAACCGTTGGTCTTAAAATACTCTTCTTTACTAATCAAGTCAGCTAAGTAAACTGTGGTCTTTAAACCTAAGATGAACGCAAGTTTTTTGTTTACTATTAAAAACGCTGAACTGCTTAGTAAATGCTTCATACAAAAATATTAATGTTATGCTCATAGTTAATTAAAATTTTCTTTAGTTTTTTGATTGTGTCAATTAAGTTATTAAGATCAGTTTGTAAACTATGCTCAAAACGTTTAGTTTCTACATTTAATTCTATTTCTTCGTTATCTACTTTTTTAATATCTGACATTTTTAATTTTAATTGAAACTCTGAAAGTGACATACCATATTCAGCAACGTCTCTATACTCTGTTAAAATTTTATTATAAGTGTCTCTATATAAACGCCACGTGTAGTAATACTGGTGGTGCATCTCTTTATAGTGATATATATTAGTGCGATCTCTGTTTAAATGTTTAGCTATTGTTTTATAGTTAATCTCTTCTTCTATTAATGCAATATTAGCTACAGCCACACGCATTACAATATAAGGTTGTTTACGTGAGTTAGAAGTAAAGTCTTCAACTTTTGTATTACAAACCTCTGATGTAATATTGCAAATACGTTGCATTAATCTGTCGTCTAAATTCATAATTAAAAAGGTATTTTGTCGTGTAAGTTGCTTTTTATTTGTCCTGAAATTATCCACGTGCAAAACATATTAGCCGTTTCTAATATTTCTTCAGGTGAACATTTATCTGCGTTACAATATGCTGTAGCATTATATAATGCAACCTGTCGTGAAATAACTAACTCTTTTCTGTTGTCCTTTTCTTCCCAGTCTTGTTTAGTCATTTTGTTATCATCTTTGTTTTGATAAGACTTGTTGTATTGTTCTTGCATAGGGTTTACAGATTTAGCTTTTGTAAACTCGTGCTGTCCTAAGTCACCTGTAAACTCGTATGTTAATTCATAACCTACTTCTTGTTTTTTTGTTTTACCAATGTCTAGTTTATCACCGTTTTCCATAATTAGTTTGTGGTAAAGAACTTTGTATTGTCCGTAAGGTTCGCCTATGTTCACCACTTCTTTAATTTTGCTTGTTTTCATAATATTAAATTTAAAATTGCCTACGTTAAAGGTGTAGGTTTACCTTATAATAATTGCTAACGCTTTATCGTTATTGTTTTTGTGCATATCTAAATAGAAGTCACGTTTTTCACTATTCTGTAGATCATATTCGTAAACACCTCGCATCTCCCAGTCTTGGGTTGCTCTGTATTCTTCTATTTGTTTTTCTGTACCTATAAGTCTTACATAGTTTGCAAAACCTATATCGTTATAATATTCGTTAGTAGCTACGTCTTGTCTTTGTACTCCTACTTGTACGCCTTGTTTTAGTAGGTAGTCTTCAGCTATTATTATAGTGTCATCCATAGCTCTTGTATTAATTTAGTTACTAAATATCCTAACAGAAACATAAGCGTAAACATAACAAACTTGTAGTCGTATTTATGCATAAATCTGTGAAATTTATTTTTGTAAAAAGTTTCTATACGATATACAGGTTTGTCGTATGTATGTTTGTAGTTTGTTCTAAAGAATCTGTCAAGTTCTTTTGTAGTTAAGTTTGCTGCTACTAAATTGTTAGTAGACTTGTGATATATATTGTGTAAAGTTTCCATAGTTATAATTTTGTAGTTTCTAATAATTTGTATAGTTTTTCTCTTAATTCTATATATTGCAATTTATAAATCTCGTTGTTTTTTCTTAGTCTTGCATTATCTCTTTTGTACTCCTGTAATTCTTGTACAAGATCTTCTTGTGAAAGCTGTAAGGGAGTGTTAATACTGTTTTTTGGTATATAAGTTTCCATAATTTAATTTGTTTTTAGTTATTATTTTATTAGTCCATATAATCTAAGTTTCTTTGCTTCCTGTTTTTTACGATACACATTTGAAGTTCGTATCATATATTGACTTTCATAGTTTTCGTATTTGCTTACATATTTTTGTATCATTCTGTAAAGATTTTCATATTGCATATTCTTTTTGTCTTTTAAGAATTTTTTACATTCTGTAATTGTTAATTTTTTAGTTCCCATAATTATTTTTGTTTTATGGTGCTAATATACAACAATATAAATTAGTTATCAAATTATTTTGTGTAAAAGTTATTAACAGATAGTTTGTTTATAACTCCATTAAGAGATTAAGGGGTGTTTTACCGTTGTTAAGAATTACTGCACACCCTATTGCAGGTTTTTTACCATACTTAGCGTAAGCAAAACTTAGATTAGAAAAATTAATACCTGTGCCTACTTGTGTACCGAATACTCTAAAATTTCTACCTACGTAGTGTTCTGTGTAGCATTGTGTGTGTAAATGTCCTTGTACTGTGTTCATCATATCTGCACGGCATTTAGTACGAGCTGTACCACCTTCTCCGTGAACGTATTGTACGTTGTCTTGTACGTATCGTTCTACAAATTCCCAGTTAGGTGTTCCTAAAACCTCGCTATATGATTTTAACCACGCTGAAGGTATACCACCTGTCATAGCTTTACGTGCAGCCATGCGATCATGGTTTCCAATTATTACCTTAGTGCCTTCTTCATTAAATTCATTATACCACCTCTGAACCCTTTTTATAGCAAAATTAAGTTCGTCACCTGCACTAGGTAAATCAGGGTTTTGTTCGTGATAAGAATAGCCTGCTGAATCTAGCACGTCACCTATAAATATAACTTGGTTACAATTATATGTATCGTATTGTTCTAATACCCAAGGTAAATATTCGTCTAAATCCCAAGGACAATGAAGGTCACCGACAACTAAAACGTTTCTAGTGTCGGTTTCCCTCATTTTTTTTAGTGCTACTATTTCGTGTGGTTTAAGTCTGAATCTATTGGACTGCACCCTTACCTAAGTCTGCTACGCCTTGCGCACCTGTTAGAGTGACTAAAGCCCAAAATATCTCACTTACTGCGTCTTCTGTAACACCTAATGCTCTAGCGACTGCAGGTATTACTATTGCAGCTATTGTAAACCATACTTTTTTTGACTTTAAAATTGTCATAATTAAATATTCTTTCATAATATAAAATTTAAGGTTAATAATCGTATGTCCACATAACGTTTTGATCCTTTACAGTGTCTACGTCACAATGAACAAAGTTTGATAAATAAGAAACACCTAGTCTGTTTATTCCTACAGACATAAGTGCATTTATTAATAAGTATCTTTCTCTACTTCCGTTATAAGCTATGTCTGCTGCTAGTCCTTTTTTGTGTGAACTACCTACACGTGCTTTTATAACGTTGTCGTTATAGTGTTCGGTTCTATATCCTGATGTTATTTTAAATATCATTTGACCTTCTACTATATCTCGTGCTTTGTCTAATAGTGCTACAAATTCTCTGTTCATTTGCAAACCACTATCAGGTTCGTCAGGACTTGCGAACTCTTGTAAGTTAAAATACTTGTATGTCATTACATACGTTTCTTTTTCTTCTTCTTTTTTTTCTTAGTGTGATACGGCATTATTTTTTCTTTTTTTTCTTTTTGTGTTTACCTGGCATTGAATTTTGTGAATTTATAAATTGTAAATGTTATAGCTAAGATCAGAGATACAAATGTAAGTATCTCATTAACCTGTGCTACGCTAACTCCTATTGCACTAACGTTTGCTAGTCCTACCTGTGCTGTGTCTTTTATCTCGTTCATTTTTTAAATAGCTTTTTAGTGCTTTCTCGTTTTTTGGTTTTGGTTTGTAATATTTTCTACTCATTTAGATCAGGTGTTAAAAAGTCACTTAATGTTATACCACCTTGTCTGTCTCTTACCTTTTCTAAATTCATACCTGAATAAAACGCATTTTTAGACGGTGATATGTCTTCATTAGTGTTTGTATTTAATTCAGGGTAACTACTATTGTTATGTCTTAGATAGTCTATTAATCTCTCTGTATAGAACTCTGCTGTGTTTCTAACTTCTTCACGTAGATCGTTTGCTTCTTGTCTACTTAACGGTGTGCTGTTTTCTGCTGTCTTTTGTACTATGTTATTGTTCATTACTTTAAATCGTAAGAACGGTATACACTCAAAGAACGCCCAATGTACTAAAGCATCTTGTACGTATTCGTCTACTAAGGTTTCGTAAACACCTGATAATGTACCACCTGTAATTTTAGTTTGTAGTGCTTCAAAAAGGTCTGTACCTAACACACGTTCTATGTGTTTCTTTTGTGCTACTTTAAGATAGGGTAAGATAAACTCAATGTCTACGTTACCACCTATTGCAGTAGAATCTTTTAATTTGTTTTCTGATATAAATAATACGTAACTCATAATTTAACTTTTTCTACCTTGTCTAGGCATACGTTTCGGTGCTATTGCTACTCTTTTGTCGTTCTTCTTTGCAGTAAATCCTTCACTTCTTGCTTTTGTATATCCTATTAGTTCTGCGTCTTTTATCTTTGTACTAACGTCAATACCTAGTTTTGTTTTATAAATTTGTCTTAACCAAAAGTGATGACAATTATTTCCTCCTTTCCAAATAAATTTATCATATCCTGCTTTACCTGTGCCTTTTGGTGAAAACTCTTTGTTAAGTTTGAACATTCTGTCAATGTCTTCTTTTCTGTATAACTTTTTTGCAGCTAACATTTTTTGGCAAAAGTCTCTTTTTTTACCTGTCTTACGTTTTAAAAATTCATCTTCAGCGTAAATATATCTTACTCTAAAGTAGTCAAAGGTTTTTTTACTAATACCGTCTTGCTCACTTTTAGCGTCAGGTATTGCTCTACCTGTACTTAGCTCTACTTTTTCTGTAGCGATCTTATTTAGTTCTTTTTCAAAATCAAATTCAACGTGTTCACCATCTACTACTTCTTCTTCTATTAATTCCCAGTCTTCAGGTATGTCTTCTACAGTTTCTAAAAATAAATCTAGTTCGGTTTTTTCTACATTCATTCTAGTTTTTGTGTCTTCGTGTTTTGCACAAGGCATATATACCTTTTCACCGTTTAGTTCGTGTTCGTGAAAACCCTCACAACCTAGTTCTTTTGCTTTTATTAGCGCTTCTTCTACTGTGCTGTAAACAGGCATACCGTCAATATCACCTACTTTAGCTAGTTTTTCACTTTCTAAGTTTTCTTGCTCTAGTGGTTCAAGTCCTAGCTTTTCTCTTATTTCTTCTTTAGTCATTACATTACGCATATCTTCAACGGTGAACGTAGTCATAATAGGACTAGACTGTACTATTTGTAAGTCTGCTTGTATATCGTTTACTAATAGTATTTTTTCTATTGTTTTTAGTATGTGTTCTTGATAAGGTTTTACAACTGTGTTTTGGTATATCTCAAATGCTTGCATAAGTTCATCACGACCACCTAATTGACCTTCTGTTTTAACTCCTAATAACATAGGACTTGTAACCCTGTGACCTGTCATTATGTTTTGTACTAGTAATTCTTGTAAAGCTAAGTATTGCTTATCTGCGTTGCTTACTTCAATGGGTGTTATTTCTGCTGCTCTGTCTTTACTATCTGAAAAAGATAGCACAAATTTACCTGCGTTACCTGAACCTGTAAACTTCTTTTCTATACTACGTTCTATTTGTAGTCTTTCTTCTGCTGTAGGCACTCCATTGTTCATATTTATAAAATAAGAACCTGAGAAACCTCTTTCAATATTGCCTAAATGATACTCGCTTACCTTTTGATCTATTAATGCCCAGTTACACGCTGAACTATAGTCTGGCGTATAGTACATTTCCATATTAGGACTGTATAAACCTGTGTATAGTATCTGACTAGGTGTAGTTCTGTCTAGTGGGTTAAATGCTGCAACCTCTTGTGGTTTATTTCGTCTTATATTACTCCAATCTGCACAAATATAGTATTTGTCCACTCTACCTAATTCGTTCGGTAAACCTACTCTAAGGCGTTCTACAGGAACGTGATATATTTCTGCTACCTGTCCTGACTTAGAATATATAACATTAAGCGCAAAACCTCCTTGTAGTTTAAAATCAAATGCACATTTTTTAATTACTTCGTGTAGTGTCTCTTTACTATTAGCGTTTTTAAAGAAGTTTTCTAGCTTTGCGTTTAGCTCTACTGTATCTGTTTCTTTTGCAGTTATATCTTGACCTGCAATCATTTGTGAAGTAGCGTTTATTATCGCCGAGTGAGTACCCGAATTGTAGTATAGATCAATAATAAAGTTAGGGTACAAATTTTTGTAGTCGTCTGTACCATACTCAATCCAGTTTTTACCACGTGCTTCTTGTATTTGTGGTG
>VTLG01013031.1_pt1 | contig 28399 bp, 29 predicted proteins | sample 4694571 | NCBI WGS metagenome assembly VTLG01 (sample SAMN12604809, study PRJNA352737) | marine metagenome | biome: ENVO:00000447; feature: ENVO:00000209|ENVO:00000569|ENVO:01000036; material: ENVO:00002151; isolation source: viral sequences binned using virsorter ...
GATGTAAAGCTGCACCTGTGCTTCAGTCCTCGCGCCAACGATTCAACCGTGCGCCAGGCAATCATCGACAAGTACGGTGGAGATCGAATAGCTATCGGTGGAAAGAAGTGTGTCGCCTGTAAAGGTAAAGGATGGGTAGGCAGAGGACGGCCTCCATGCCTTGAGTGCAACCAGACAGGCTACGAGACTCCTGCTGGCCCTCTGCACGGCATCTCAGGCCACGTATGGGCTGCTCTGGGAGTAGGCCTAACCTATCACGATAGCCTAGTTGCCCCAGACGAGACACCTATGTGATAGGATTTACATGCAACCTGATTTCTCTAGGTCTTTGCTAGTGCCTAAGAAGAAACGGACAGGGGTTGCATCCTCTCTGAGGCCCTGCTTGTGGCTGATTCTCCAAGCAGGGTTTCTTTTTTATGATGGATTTGACAGGGTGTGGCTGTTGTGATATAATTGGATTAAGCAGGTCAGCGTTTGGCCTGCAAAGTGAAAGAGAATCAGGATGCCTTTTAGTGATACAAGGCCAGGGCAAGAAAAGGCTCCGTGGCGTGACCCCTACGGATGGGAAGAAACGCTACGAAACGCTATGTTTGACAGCCCACAAGGTTGGTCTAACTACAGCAGGTCTACGGTTCATATACCGGAGACAATGCTGCTCCCGTCAGCCAACATAAACATGGTTGTGACGCGAGATGATGATGGGAACATAACCGCTTTCCTTGAATGGATTGACGAGTTCAATAAAAGTGTGCGAGTGAAGATTGATGGGCGAGTGATAACTCGAATACAAAGTATTGCAAAGAAACTTCAAAAAGAGAATCGCAGCAGGTCAGGTAAGGAAGCTGCTGCGTATCGGAAGACGAAGCATGAAGATAAGGTCGAAGCAAGCAACCCGTTGCTGCTTCATGCTGAGAGATAATCTTTGGGCGGTGGTGGTATACGCTGCCACCGCCTACTCTCATGTTAGGTGTACACCTATCATTCTAAAAATACAGGCATCCCTTCACCCACCCATGCTCCTGCAACATTGAAGTCAAAGAACTCCAAAGCATCTTCCCTACTCATCCCATCCCGTTCCATCAACACATGTAAGCACCTGTCCTTGCTGTACACAGCGACAGGGGTATTGAATTGATGCCCGAACCCTAGCAAGGCTTTCTCAAATCCGTCTGCTGTTATCGCATCTTCCATTACTTGACCTCCAGTAGCTTCCGTGACTAGCATAGTTTACTAGAAATGGATGAATCAAAATATCAACAACACTGGTTAGCCCAACATCAGAAATTCCTGACACGCGTTAGTCCCTTACTTATAAGCGCAGCCTTCATTGCAACAGGGCTTGTGCTATGGACTACCGGAACATTCAACATCGAAACTGCTGGCTACACTAGCATCTGGTTCTTGGCCTTCATAGGAGCTGCGCTGGTCTTTCTCCCAGTCAGTGCCTTAGCAGCGGTCTGTGTGGCTGCTACGGTTGACCTGAACCCCTTCCTCATTGCAGCTGTGGCAGCTTCAGCAGAGGCTATCGGAGAGTTGACTGGCTATCTAGCTGGTATGGGTGGCAAGGCTGTCTTTGAGCGCAACCGTTTCTACCTGCGGTTCAAGAACTTATTCCTAAGATATGCTGCTCTCACATTATTCTTCGGTAGCATGGTTCCCAACCCACTGTTCGATGTTATGGGTGTAGCTGCTGGCAGCATACTCTACCCTGTCCGCAAGTTCCTTCTACTGGTGTTCGTTGGGAAAGTAATTAAGTTCTCCTGGGTAGCACTAGGTTGCTACTACGGAATGACATGGTTTTAGATATAGCGTTCCGCTAGTCTTGCTGCCACGTAAGCCGTGACAACAGTGCCTACAAAGATAAATAAGTATTTACGTTTCATCGTTTCCTAATCTTTCTATATAGCCATCGTGTCTTTCTTGGAAGAAAGAGTACAACATTCTTGATCTTACGTGAAAGCCACCTTATCCCAGACCTGATCTTCTTAACGAATAGGTAGTCTCCTTCTTCGGGCCAAGCCATCCACGACAGAAATAGACCTAGTTCATACAACACAATCATGGGAACAGCGAGAAGTGTCTGGTTGAATACATCAAACGTGGGGGTAATGATGGCTGAGAGAATAAAAGCTGCTACCGGAACATACTTCCGCAGTCCACGTAAGCGCAGGTAAGAAATAATTCTCATCTTGGCTAACAGGTACATAGCGATAGGTAGTTCAAAGACTACGCCCAACCAGAAAACCATCGCTGTCAGCAACGAGATGTATTCATCAAGGACTATAACTGGAACAGCTACACCAGTACCAAAGTTGAGAAGGAAGGCTAGACCAGTAGGAAGCAGTACCCAGTAAGCAAACGCAGCTCCTAATAAAAAGGACAGGACGGTTGCTGGTAGGAATATAACCAGAAACCGCCGTTGCTGAGGAGGAACCAGCGAACTAAATAAAGTGTAGACGCTAACCACTACGACAGGGAGTGCGACGATCACTCCCCCCCTGATGGCAAGCTGAATGGTTGCCCCCATCATTGACGTAGGCGAAGTAAAGATTGGAAGCCCACCCTCAAAGGGAGAAAGATTGTCCCCCGCAGGAGCAAGCAGTAATCCAAAGACCACCTCACGCCAATACCATGTAGCCCCAGCCCCAGCTCCAAAAGTAAGGAGAATCCAGAACAGTCGTATTCTTATACGTCGGCCTAAGATGCGCGAAGCAGTTCTAGCAACTTCACCTATGCTCCTAATTTCAGGAGCTAACAAACTTTAAGTTTCTTTCTTACTCTTCTTAGATCCGCCCCGCCGTAAAGCGGTAGCCATCCACCCGCCACCACCTAATAGCAAAGCAGTACCAGCTGCTACAACTCCCACTAAAACCCATTCATTCATATTAGTATTCCTTATTGTTGCTCGTCTTCAGCGAGAGCATCTATCTTGTTTTTTACAACTAAGTTTTTTAGGCGTAATTTTTGTGCTGTTTTTGTAACATCACGCATCGCTGATTTTGTTGTTACAGCAGCCCAGGTATTCACGAACACAATCCCCCGTGCAGCAGAGGTAGCTGAATCAACCGCACCCCCAACTAAGAAGTCGAAGGCACGAACAACTACAAACGAAACGGCTATGCTTCCTAATGTATAACCCAGTAGCCAACCCATTATTTGTCTTTCTTTTTCTTAGACCCCTCAAGTGATTCCAGAAGCCCATCCACCATAGCCAATCCTTGAGATATGTACGATGTTACCATGTTCTGAACAGGTCGTAACCCAGCAGCTTTTGCTCGATCTTTCAACTCAGTAAGTGACTCGACAAGCTCAGTAGGGGTTATTGTCTTCCCTTCAACAGTCAGTACAGGCTCATCTTCGTCTGTCGCACCACCCCCCCCTAAAGGGGGTGGTGCAACAGGCGTTATAGTCTCGTCTTCTACCGGAACTTCTTCTACTACATTTTCTTTTACAGCAGTAGCACCTTCAACTCCTGGGGTATCTGTTGGGTCTTTTGGTTTGAAGTCATTGATTTCCATTACTTACCCTTCTTCTTTTTTTTACCCTTCTTTGGAGGACGGCCTTTTTTACTTCCGTAAGTTCCTTTACCTTTTGGCATTTTTCTTCTCCGTTGCTTCCTGCTCAATGTTCTGAGTCATCTCAGCTCGCATCCTGGAAGCAGCAGCTATGAGCAACTGCTTGTTGAAGTTAGGGTCTACAGTCCGAACTACATCTACGTCCTGCATTGTTATCGTTATGTTGTTCTCTGTGGTCATGTTAGTCCTATGGTTTAGTGAACTTATCCTTCGTAGCCTTGACTGCCTTATACCAACTGCCTGTCTCGTCTAGCTTATCATTCGTTATATCGTGGAACAGCATGTCCAACTGGTCGGAGATTCTTGGGTAGCTGCCGTCAATCATCGAGTCAGTCCTGAAGCTGGCGTAGTCTGCTGACGCTCCACCGTTTGCTATGATTTCGTTACGAACATCTGTTGCTGCCCTAGCTGTTGCCCACTGGTTAATCGTGGCTTCGTAATCAGAGGCACTCATTGTCGAACTGACACCATCTATCATTTCTGTCAGCGACGGATTACTTGCCCTTATATCTTTAAGATGTTCTGCTTTAGTTGCCATTAGCTTACTCCATACATATAGATTGTTCCCAAGTCGATGTTAGCAGTGACACCGCTCTTATAAAAGAAAAATTTAACTGCATCAACTTCATCTGTTGTATCGATATATCCTGCTGATCGGGAAATGTTACAGGTGTCACCAGCAGATACGTGCTGAACTTCTGCCGTAAAGTTTTTTATATACGTCGTGTCAGATGGGTCATACAGCCTAAAAATTCCGCTGGCAGATTGGTCGGCATCATTGCCAACGCCATCGCTTAGGTAAAGATCGCCAGTCCCTTCCGCTGCATCGTAACCTGTGTTGTAACCAAGAGTTTCGTTACCATCAGCTTCGCTGTGGTACGTCTGAATAAATGTACTCGTTGTAGCAACTCCGTAACTTGAGCCTCCGTCAGTACTTGATCGCCACATGACTTTTGCTGCATCATCGGAAGGGTGTAGGTTCACGAAGTAAAACAGATATTCGTCGTAGGTACTATCCAGTACTACGCTATCTTCCCCATGTACAAACCGAAGTACGCCTGAATCCGCGTCAGTGGGGGCTGTCTTTGATGCAATAAAAACAAGTCCCATTACGTCACCCCGAACATCTTGATTGTGCCAGAGTCTATGCTGCCAGAAGCGAACTTGAACCTAATTTCGTCTATTGCTTTAGTATCATTTATATATCCCGCAGCAAAACAATCTGCGCTATAACTAGAGTGATGCATACCTTGAACGCGGCTTGTAAAGTGCTTTACATAAGTAGTACTAGACGGATCATAAAGAGTTAGCACACCTGATACGGAAGCTGCATTGTTACCGTTGGGAACTTTGTCGAAAAGCGGTTGAAAATCCGCAGCGTTAGCGAGGTCACGAGTATTGACATAAGTGAGGTCAGTGTCACTATCAGCTTCATTGTGAAAAGCATCAAAGAAAGTGCTGGTAATCGGAGAGTCATTGAAATCCGCACCATCAGTCACGTTGTTTACCTGAAAGACCAAATCCTGCTGATTATCAGATGGGTGCATATTGTAAAAATGGAACTCATACACCTTATAAGTATTATCAATCCCTGTAATTGTAATTACTGCTGGTGAGCCTGAAGCTGTATGTGCGCTGCCAATTAGTGTCTTAGCCATTATGATTTCGATATCCCGTACATCTTAATTATTCCAGAGGTTATCTGGTCTTGCAGCGTAGCAGGGTCATTGGCTGTCATTAGGAACTTAATTCTCGTAATAGCTGTTGTCGTATTAATATATCCAGCATGATGCGAAACTTGCGTAGTAGCATTTCCGTATGAGTTAACAACTGACATCCAATGTTTTATATAACCGCTTGACGGAGCGAATAAAGTCAATATCCCAGAAGCGGATTCGTCGCCAACGCCGTTATAAATATACTCACTAAGTTGCTGGTAATTTGACGCAGAGTCATTGTCATCATTTGCTAAATCTCTGTTGCTTCTATATTGCAAGGCTTGTCCAGAACCTCCTTCATCATGTTCCGCTTCCATCGCAGTTGAAGTAATCGGTTGTTGGTAGTTAGTGTTAGTTCCTGTATCAACTTGAAAAGCAAGAATACTTGCGTTAGTTTCGGGTACTATATTTATAAAGTGGAACTCGTATACGTCATACGTAGAATCTATACCCGAAGTAAAGCCAAGAGAGGCATCGCTGCCATCGCTGGTAGCCGTAGCGATCAGCGTATGAGCGTCAGTTACGCCAGTGAACTCAAGCGTGTTTAACTTCTTGAGGTTACTGTCGGTTATGCCGTTGATGTTTTTAATATCAGCAATGGCTATGCCGTTTACTTTTTTTACTTCGTTAGCCATTAGTCACGCTCGATGACATCAAAACTAGGGTCGAAGTAAATAGAATCTGCTGTCAAGGCTATACCTACACGTTGTATAAAATGCCCGTCTGTAGTAGATGGAGTTTGCTGGAAGTTACCTTCTGTTCCGTGGTCTACATATACTGCCTGACCCGGAGTGAAGTTGAACTGGTCGCTATCTTTATATACACCCTTCAGTAAGACCTTCACATCGGCATCTGACCCTGAACTGTTTGCTTCCAGAGATATACCTATTGCTGGCATATCAGCAGTAGCATCAGCATGGGCTTGGTCAATCTTACCGTTTGCATCTATATGCACTAACTCTCCTATAGCTAGTCCAGTTAATGCTGTAAGTTTCATTACTATACCCACACCCGTATCTTCGGTACTTGGGTCATCATCCGCAAAGATTATTTGCCCTTCATCTTGCAAGGTAATAGTTGCGTCATCAGCCAGTGTTGCAGACTGTGCAAACGTAACTCCACCACCGTCGGCTATTGTCATAGCCAAGTCACCGTCTGTGTAATCTATGGTGGCTACTTCTACGCTACCGCTTACCTCTATGTCACCCGCTACAGCTAGGTTTGCACTCGTAAGAGTAAGCAGGTCTGTGTCTGAAGTGTGACCTATAGTTGTGCCATTAACAATTACGTTATCTACAGTAAGGGTTGTCAGCGTTCCCAAAGAGGTAATGTTGCCCTGCGCTGCTGTTGTTACTGTCGCTGCCGTACCACTTGTGTTGCCTGTGACGTTGCCAGTAACATCGCCTTCCAGATTAGCCTTGATCGTTCCTACTGAACCGGAGACAACTTCTGATGAAAGCGAAGCGTCAGGAATGAACATCAGTTTGTAAGAGTCGCTATCGTCTATTCCCAGGAACGCCTGTTTAGCAGCAGAGCCTGTGTGATACTGCATTGCAATACCAACGTCTTTATTGGTATCGCTGCCTAAAGCACCACCATCAGAGGCAGTCTGCAAATGAACAATCGGGTCTACAACAGCCAGTGTTGCAGTATCAACTGTGGTTGTAGTTCCGTTGACAGTAAGGTTTCCACTAACAATCACGTTGTCTGTAACTGTGAGTGAGTCTACAAACGCATCCTTCCACCTAACCCCTGTCGTACCTAGATCAACGTCGCTATCTGATTGAGGCCCAAATATATTGTCTGCAAGATAAACCTGTTCTACGTTTGCAGCGTAGAAATGGATTTCATCCGCAGTTTCAAAATCAATCTTAGTCTGGTCATCTTCTCCGATTTTTATATCAGTTGCCAGTAAAGATGTAATGCCTGTCTGAGCAGCATCGACCGTAAAGGTCATGTCATACGGGTCGCCGTCTGTACCGTTGTCAGTATCAGTCCAGTTGGTAGTTATACCCGAACCAATAAACTTGACTTCATTAGCGTTGTTTATGGTGACTTCATCACCACTGTCATCTTCCAACTGGAAGGAGTTCATTGAGCCTTCCGCAAGGATATAGGCCGATAAGTCTGAAGCAGGGATCTGTTTAGCATCATTGCCATCAATAACGATAAAGGCATCGGCATCGGCTAGTGTGATTGAGCTTGTCGATTTAGCCGAACCGTCCAGCAGGTTTAGTTCTGCTGCGGTAGATCCAACCGCCGTGCTTCCCAGGACAAGCTGACCGTCTGGAACAACTATCCTAGCTGCACCGTTGAGGATAAGATCATCTACCGATGTATCCCATGTCATGTTGGCAGAGGCGGTATCTCCATAGAAGACCACATCGTAACCAGCATCATCTACTCCGACACTCAACGTACCTTTTACAACCGTAGTCGTTATATCTGTACCGTCACCAATACCGATGTTCAGCGTTCTTGTTCCTGCTGTAGCGATATTGATTGTCTGGTCTACGTTGTCGTTACCTATACTCAGCGCGCCACCGCTGGAGTTAACCTGTATTGCTCCGGTAGCATCGAGGTCAACAGAAGCCGTGTTAGTTGTTGCCAACGCACGGGCATCGCTGATGCTGATGATTGTAGATCCACCCTCCTGTAGGTTCACTCCACCTGTGCCGTTGAGGGTTAAAGCCCCTGCACTGGTAGACCACGTAGCAGCAGCAGCAGATGTAACAGTGAGCGCGCCAGCAGACGTTGCAAGGGTTCCTGCATCTGTAAGGGTAATGTCACCTTCGAGGAACAAGTCCTGCCATGCAGCTGAAGCAGAGCCTAAGTCATATGAGTCGTCACTCGCCGGAATAAGATGTCCTGTCGGACTCCATGTTGTATCCCAAACAGGGTCTGTTCCATCTGAAGTAAGGACAGCACCCGCACCTCCAATAGCCAGTCGTGAAAGTTGGGAGCTGGATGATGCGTAAGCAAGATCTCCTCTAGCCTGAGAATCAAAAGCATGGCCCGTAATTGACTCGTACTCTGCCTGAGTTATTTCCGTGCCTACGGTTACGTGTTTAAATTCATTTGCCATTAGCTTGTTTTTACCTCAGATAAATCTAACGATAATATATATGAGCGTTCTATCGCTGCTGAAGATGTTCTTCTTATATTCCTGCCTATTGGAATTAACGTTCTGTCCGTTATCCTTGTCCTGTACTGAGTCCCATCCAGATCTGTAAACAATACAAAAGGCTTTTGCCTCAAGGTATCCAGATCTGATAACACAGCTGACAAGACCTGTGTATCAGTCGATCCCCTTAACCTCTTTGCTGTCATTCTCGCATCTAATAGCTTTGATTGCAGTTTCCAATTCAAGAAATTGACAGGATTAAATACTGAATGGAAAACCATGTTCTTAATTCTTGGTGGCATTGATGTGTGGGAATCTGAACTCAACGCAAACTTAAATCGAATACGCTTAAACGTAATCGGAGTTGTTAGCGATGCCGTTAATGTTTGACTACCTGAAGAATTTATTTCCCCATCACCAAATGTTGTCCACGTACTGTTGTCAGTATCATCAAGCCCCGATGTTTCAATCTTGTAAGACACTGTAACTGTTCTATCTGAATCAAGATTCTCCCCCTCAAGCGTCAATTTGACCGCAGCCTTTTCCTGATCTGGGAAATTGAAGTCCATGAAAGATGTATAGAACTGTCCTGTTTTTCTCAGCTGCCTACCTGACACAAGGGCAGGGTGCTGGTTCTCAATAGGCAACCGCATCCTGATGATTCGGGGTTCAACAGTAGACTGCGCGCCAGAGGAACTGCTTGTACTTATATCTGAGTTAGTTGTTTTCCCAAACACAAACATACTGGATTTATTATTCGTATCATCCTTATACCTTGAAAGCTCCTGCACTTCATCCAGCAGAAAACCACTTATCGTGTGCGATACAAGTTCTGATGGTGACTGAGGATCATCTCTCTGATTACTCATTGCTATGAGATATATCTTCTGCTTCTTGTTTGCAGCTGTTGGGAATGAAAAAGGGAATGAGTAAGGAAACGAAATAAAGTCTGACCTTAAATCGTCAGGCACTGTGACATAGATATTGTTTACGTCCTGCGCTATTGCGCTTGCTCGACCACCAAATCCTATAAAACTCGTAGCCCTGAAAAGATAAGACACATCTTCCCATTGATCTCCAGGAATAAGGAAAGGTATTGACCAGAAAGCCCTGTCTCCTGACGTTGCATAGATCCGACCCGATCTGGAGATTACTTTCTTAAAGTTATTTGCACCTGAGAAGAAGTTAGCTTCCGGCGAGATATCTTCAAACTTGTTGAACGATCTGTCGTAAGAGAACAGGCCGTCTTCCTTACCAATTAGAAGCACATCGTTTGCTGCAAATAGATTTGTTACTGCCTTATCGTTGTCTCCAACTGTAATCTCTGAACCCCATGATGTCGCGTCATCTGGATTGATTGAGAAAGCAACAGTATTGGATCTGGACTTTGCTAAAGCAAAATCACCGTTAGCGTTCCTTGCTCTTGCAAAATACTTGGCGTAGTTCTGGTTTGCCGTTCCTGATGCAGCTGCCGTAAAAGCCCCTGATGTGCCGTCAGGAGCCGTTGCCGTCTGGTAAGCGGTTGTATCCCCTCTAGCAACGAACAGACGGCTTGTGCCGTCACCTGAGTAAACTGCTATATCTGTATATGCAGTAGTGTTTCCTTTCGGCCCAACAGAATCAAACCTTACACTTGATTCATTCCACTTAAGAATGTGGTAGCCACACGGAACATAAAAAGAACCCTGGAACTCTATTGCTTGAGCAGGGAAATCAATACCACCAGCAGGAATAATACATAGATCGTCTATATGAAATACATCGCCGGACGTACCGACAGTAAACTTGACTTCTACCTTGCTCGCAGAATTACTCAAGGTTTTGTCTACCTGCACCAACGTCCAGTCTGTTGATGTAACCGTAGAGGAATCAGTAGCTGAACTCCCATCATCTACAGTCATCTTGATATTGCCGGAGCCGGACTTACGTTTTACATATGCAATTACGCTAACCTTTACATTTTGTAAAGCAGTTACCGTGGTGGAGCCAACTCTTTGATATATCGTTCCATTGGAATCAGTAGCTGTTAGTTTTGCAGACTTATCCCCTGAATGAATATCTGCTGTTGTAGCTGTCTCTGCTGCAAGGGTTATATCTGATGTCGTCCATGAACCCGTGAAGTCCCCTTCAAACCTGCCATCGCTGAGAAATATATCTACTTCATCCTGTTGATAGCCAAGCGTAAGTTCATCTCTAAACTGTGCCAGCACTCCGTCTGAGTACCCGTACCTTGCCTCGTTACCAAACTCCTTGTCATTGCCCTGACCGAAGCCCCTGTGAAAGGAAGATACGTCATATGCCATAGCCAGTTGAGGGTCTATCTGTTGGTAGTTAGCATCATCTGTTGGTTGTCTTGGTGGAAGGAAAGGAGTCGTGCCAGTCTGATAACCCCCAGGCATACTGGGAGAATCTTTCCAAAGCGTTAGCTCAACGGTATTAGAAGATCCGTCAGTATTCTGTAAGACCACATCTGACTGTTGAGCCACACTACACCGCCACGTTTCTAATCATTGCGATTGGTGACATTCGACCAGCTCCTTCACCTACTCGATTACGGAAATGGTTGAACCTGTTCAAGGCTTCCCGTTGTTCAGTAGTGTCTAAGGTATCTATCTCACCCTGATACAGTTCCATTGCTGCATAGTTATACAACATTCTTCTTTGAGATTGATTCAGTTCTACCGTGTTAGATCCGGTTGTATCCAACTGCGTAAAATCAAGCATCCCCATACCACGAACAAGTAAGTTCCGATCTTGAGGTATCCCCCCAAGAATCCTGATAGAGGAGCCTTCTTCTCTCCATGAGAAAATCTTGTTTATAGGAACTCTTGGAATCTCTGACTGTCCAGCTGTAACTACTATCTCATCCGTATAGAAGACAAATGCAGTCCCACTCGTAGCAGAAACTCCTACCTTTATGCTTGAACTAACACCGTCCGCAACAAGGGTGTGCGTCAGCCTTTCCCATCCAAGACCTGAATGGGTAGACCCAAGACTGACGCTGCCACTATCCAGTTGGATAGCAGCACTGACCCTTGAAGCAGTCCTGCTGTAAACCCAGATACCTACGTTTATCTCTTCTCCGACATAATTCGTGCCGGAAGGAACAGTCATAAGTAGGGTGGCAGTTGAGCTTGCGGAAACTGTACATTTACCCGACTGCGTTCCTGCATAGACCATGAAGTTATCTGGGCCTGTTGTCTCTTCTTCAGCAGCAAGCGTAATATTTGAAGCTGTCCAATCTGTAGATATTGTGCTGTTTTCAAAGTCACAATTGAGAGTGCCAACAATATTATTTTCGTAAGACTTAGCATCTATGCGAGGCTCTACATATATCTGGCGTACATACCCCGCAGGAATAGAGGTTGGTCTTGGATACAACTGTTGGGAAGGAGCAAGGGTTATGTCCCTGTCGTTCACCTCAACGTATAAAGATGGGAAGGCATTTTGCCCACCCGCCTGCAATGTCTCAAGTAAAAGATTAGGGTCATACCTGTAAATCTCAAAGGTTGTTCCTGTCCCTGAATCAGCTGAAAGATTCGTGCCAGTAATTGTGATTGTCCCTGAAGACCCCGTGAAATCACTTATCCTTCGGATTGTATTATCGTTGTTTCCACTCGTAATCCGAACAAAAAAATCATTGAGGATGTCATCTACTGTGAATCCCCTGTCTGTAAGACCTGTAGAAACCACGCTTGTATTCGTGGTAACTGTAGTAGTCGTGCTAAACGAGCCAACGTAAGCACCTAAAGTACGAGCGTACTCAGGCAGGATAGTGTCTACGGTTGATGTTGTTGAAATAGTTGCTGGCATTAGACTAGAACCGCCATGTAGTGAATCTTATCGCCGTTAGTCGCAGCGTCACAGTAGAACTCTGAAAGATCTCCAGGTCTTCCTTCAGTAAAGTCTACAGTTTCGCTTCCTCCTGCTGCTGCAAATTCTATACCCGCCACGGAAGATGAAACAGTAGAAGTTCCGACATATGTAATGCCAGAGTTTCCAGGAGGAGCCTGAAACCTTACACGCCTTACAGGAGTAGGTGTAGATGAAACCTGAACTCTGGTTCCTGCGGAACTTACAGTTTTAGTACCTGCTGTAACTGAAGCCAAGTCACCCTCCAAAGTCCGCTAACTGGTCAATGGAGAAATATCTTTCTTTCATTTCCTGAAGACCGCTGGGATGAGTAAGCCTTGTGTAGACCGTATACCCCTTTACCGTCCCAAAGTCATCTTCATCTGGAACCAAAGTAAACTTTGGCTTCTTAGCGTAAACCCGTTCTAATGCTTGCTGTCGCTTCAGGGCTTCAAAGTCAGTAGTTTCAAGTTGCTCTCGCGCCTGTTCGTATGCGCCTCTTGCAGCTTGATCGCTATTGTTCGCGTGTTTACCAACAACGTCCTGCGCCATCTGAGCAACAGATTCATTGTCGCCGTAAGCATAACGATTATCCGGTATAAGAATCTTTAAGTCCTTATCCGGTACATCTACCTCTACAACAGTCTCATCCTGCTTCCTTACAAAATGATTTTTGCTGTCAGCCATTAGATAGCATCCATTGAAGATACAATCCCTGATGATGCTGTACCGTATGCAACTTTCAAAGATGCACTTGTAGAAGTAGTTCTTATAAATTGAACAGCATTAAGTACATCCTCACCCTTTAGAGTGATGCTGCCATCTGCTGCTATTAAAGTGCCTTCAGCTGTAGTTGGAGCAGTCCCATCAAACCGGAAACGTACAGCAGCCGTGTCACACTGAATGTGGGCCTCTGACGCTTCTGAAGGGACACTCGCAAGCGCAATTGCTGAATCAGCTACAGCGAGCTTTTCATATCCTAATCTTGCCATATCAAATCTTTCTAGGTGTACACCTATCCCTAGCAGGGGAGGAAACCCTGCCCCCGCTAGGAAGATAGTTTATGTAGCACCCGTTGATGAAGTCCACCCAGTACCGTCAAACTTGAACCATGCACCATAATTCTGGTCAATAGTTCCAATTACGTTGTCTGAGTTATTGCCATCCCGAATGGTTAAGGTTTCAGCCCCATCAGCCTCGTTCTGTACATAAACTTCCATAACAGATGTAGTTACACCCGTTGAAGAAGAATCAATAGCTACGAGGTCGAGGTTCCGCCCTGACCCACCTGGATCGACAAGCTGTACTTTATCGGAGCTTTTTGTAATAGTAAGATCGGCTGCACCAGACATAGTTGTTGTTGTGCCATTCCTACTAATGTACTGCTGAGTACCTGCTGTCATTTTAATCCTCCCGATGCTTGACGCTAATATGTTTACTAACGCCCCGCTCGGTTTCAAACTTTCTCCTGCATCCTTTTACAGTACATTTGAAAGTTTTCGGTTTTCGATTTTCTCTTGTCTCACGCATTTCCAGTGTATTAGCTAAAGCCTGTAACCCCACCTCCAGATCGCTCTCTCCGGTTGCAACCGTAGAACCGTCTTCTAATGTCTCAACCCCAGAATCTGGAGGAGCCATGAGCCAGTCTTTTTCTACTGCGGTGACGAGTCCGTGAGTAACACCTGGGTACTTAAGAGTTTCCCATACCCCATTAATCTGACGATAATAAATCGCCTGATCTGGAGTAACGTACTCCGGCAATGGCAGTTCTTCTAATTCGTGCCTCACCAAATATGCCTCAACCATGTCGGGATGTCGGCTTATAACCTCATCTCGCCAGTGATTCTGCATTTGTTCAGGAGGAGAAACAACTGGTTGTTCCATTACTTTCGTCCTCGCTTTCCCCGTTTGCGTTTTTTCCCACTGATTTTAGAAACAGGTTCGGCTGCGCTGCCTACACTGTCCTCGATCTCAGGAGGTGGAGTCCAATCAAATAGTTTACGTGTTGGATCTTCATGTGTAACAAGAGTTCCATCTCTCATTTCAGAGGTGGAATAAGGTTTGTTTCGGTACATCTCTGCGGAATGACTCGGAACGACTAACTCTGAACCATCTCTCTGGTCATAGAGTGTCACCTTTTCCGCCCCAGGCGGAACATCAAGGTTTAGCTCTGCAATGGAATCACTCAAGAAACGCTTTACCGTTCCCTGTTTTTTAGCCAACCATTGCGAGGTGTCCTGAGTAACCACAGATAACTCCTAAACTAAATCGCGTCTGTTGCAGAGTATATTTCAACTCCCCAAGTATCTACGATCTCTGACTCACCCCATGTTCCGACAGTAACTATTTCAGTACCACGGAGAGATGCGTCCCGTTCCTGTTCTGCATGGATCTCTATTTCCATAGCAAGGGCAAGAGCTTCTTTAGCGAAGACTCCACCCTTTGAGTCACCAGACCCATCACGGGAGATGTTGCCATCTTCATAGATAGGTACACCAAATACTGGGTCGTTACCTCGCCAGTATGAACTGATGATATCTGCTGACGGCCCTTCCGGTACAGTCTGTGCTGGCATACCGGAACCACCTGCTTGGATACCTGCGACTTCCTGAGTCAGCCTACGAATCTGCTCTGGATGTAAGACCGCATTTGGCTTACTAGGAGCAGGGCCATAAGTTGAATCGTTATCTGTACGCAAGTACGAGATTGCGCCAGCGATAGTAACAAATGTTGCATTGCTACCAGCACCTGGCTTTGAAGTGCTAAACCCATCGAGAAGAGTAAGAAGGTCACTGTCCAGCAATCGTCCCACTGCACGACCGTGCATAGTTCCTACTGCTGAGAGTACATTCTCATTATTTTCGTGAGCAAGTCTGTCGCTGACAAACGAAAGGATACCGTGTTCAGAAGCCGTCAGGTTTACGACTGTCGCCGTTACCTGTTGAGGCGCAGAAATATCGACACCTTCTGTCAAAGCAACCGCAGACTGCCTGCCCCAAATTGGCACGTTGATCTGTTTTGCGCCTGATTCAATATCATAGCGAGAAACGAGATCTGCCATAGGAGCAGAAGGCTCTACGTTGTCTATTGCTTCAGCGACAATGATTTTTGACATGTCTTCCAGACTCGACGAATCTGAAAGTGAAAGGCCTGTTGCCATTGTCTTTTCTTTCTATAACGTAGCCGAACCGTCAGATCTTATTTGCTTCTTGGCAGCTCTATATTGATTAGAGTCTAATTTGCCATCCGCAAACATCTGTGCAGCTTCGGATATCGTGCTAATTGTTCTTATACTTTTTTGTGGCGCACCCTGAGTTGATGGTGCAGATGGTGGTGTTCCATTGGTTGGCGCAGGCTGCTGGTTTGCAGAACCCTGCTGTGAAACTCCAACAGTTTTACCTGCCAGCTTTTCGATATTCTGCTTTGCAAGTTCAATGGACTTCGTGACAGACATATTTTTCTGCCACCCCTCCCAAATGCGAGGGTCTTCCTTTTCGATTGCAAGGCTGTTTTCAGTTATGAGTTCCTGCGAGGCCGTAGCGAGCGCAGTAAGATATTGATTCGGCTGCTCTTGCTGAATCTGTTGCGGTGCTGCCGTAGCAGCCCGTCCCTGTAACACCATTTCTGCAAGTTCATCTTGCCCAAGATTTAGAAGTCGTTCTTTTTCAGCTTCATTGGCTTGTACTAGCAAAGGCTCTAAAAGCGTAGAAAACCTGGACTCCATTCTGGATTCCATGTCCGCAAATTTCTGCCCTGACATTTGAGCCATTCTTCCCTGCTCACGCCCCATCTCAGCTTTTATAGTTTCTCTTATTAGAGACTCCATATTCGGCTGTTCAGGAACAGCGTTCTCAGGTTGTTCCGTCTGTACTACTGCTGCTGGTTCTGCCTGTTCCGTAGAATTGTCGGCAATAATCTGCTGTGCAGTTTCCTCTGGACTCTTCTGTTGTGCGACTTCTTCTGCCATGTCCGTAGACCTTTCCTATCCGTAGATAGTTCTTACTGTACACCAGTTGGAGAAACTGGTTCCCAACTAATATAGTCTTTTTCATTTATTGGAGGCTTCTTCCTGAAATGTACCTGTGCAGAATCTGTTCTGTGATTTTCCTGTAAGTTTTCTGCGTATCCAAACCTAAAAAGAAAAGCATCCAATCCCAAATTTTCTTCTCGTAATGCCTTACGAGTTCTGGACATATAACTGGTTATATATTTAATAAGTTCAGTTTGTTCAAATAACAACTTTTGGTTTGCGTTCCCAGTATTCCAAAACTCATATCGTGCTTCTATATCAGGGAGATCCATGTTGAACTTTTGGGATGCCATTTCCATCGCAGCCTGTCTTGGAGCATCCCAGTAATACTTATATCTCTCTCGCATGACATACAGTTCTTCTAATACTGGATGTAAGTCTTTACCTGTTTTCATATATTCCTGAACATAGTTAAAGGCTTCTGGCCCATATTCATTTACCCAATTCTGTTCAGCTTCACTTCGTCCATCATAATCATAATAATCAAGACCCGCTGCGCTTTCCTTTTCAAACTCCTCGTTGAATAAAACATTGTTGAGATACGTTTCAATCCAAACTTCTTCAGGTCGTTCAAACCCCTTGAGAGTTTCTTTACGTGTCAGATACTCTAAGGCTTCTTTGTACTCTCCCAGCGGATCGTAAAGCTCGTCATAGTCATCCCTGTACTTAGCTGTTACCTCGCTATACTTTTTACGAAGCTCTACAGGAGTCCAATCTTTCAACTCATATTCCTGAAACAGGTCATCAAGATCTATTTGCTTTTTATCTTTTAAGTCTTTCGATTTCTGATAATACAAATCAACAACACTTGGCTCTACCCCTGACCTACGCCTGCGCTCATTAATCAACTCAACAGTTGCCTTGTATTCAGGAGCAGATTCAAGTTCAGTTCCTTCAGCATCCAGCTCGCTATAAACTTTCCTTTGATTCAAAGGATCTAAGTCATTGAAGCTAGAGAACCCAGGGAACATTTCAGCTGTTGCCTGATCTAGCAATAATCTTCTGCGCTCATGCGGAGAGTTCGCCCTTGTCCGCAATCCAACAAATTCTGCTGCAACAGCCCGTGGCCCGATCCTGTAAGGATCTCCCATCATTACATCCTGCGCCCAGAAAGGTAACAATTTTTCGCTTTGTGCAAACGAGAAGTCTTTTAACCCTTCGTAAGGTTCTCCGAAATAATCCTCACCTGATATAGCATCCATTAAGACTGACCCGACCGGAGCAGTTGTAGCCCTCTCCCTTATAAGCCTGAACCAATCCTGATCCTTGTATCCACCATCAGAATCGTACTCCCTGTACAGTGCGTCCTGATCGTCAGGCCCTGCTACTGTCCTGAATATCGCTCTGGGAACAGATACAAAGTTGCTTCCTGGGCCAACCCAGTCGTCACCAATTTTGATTTGCAAATAATGAGGCTGCGTTGGGTCTAGGTTTACTGACTCCCCTCCAAGTGCCTCCCCAATAGCCCATGTGTAGCCCTGTAATGCTCCCCATCCAGCCAGAGCTGCCTGTCGTGCATTTGCTCCTGCTGCGCCACCTCTGGTTGCTGCATCTGTAGTCAGTGCAAGAATAGATCTTGTCATTCTTGGAGAGAAGAACAGGAACGTATTCTCAAGCTGCCTCTGGAATCCTCTAACACCAACAGCTCTTGAGGTAAGAGTTCCTGTAGCTTTTTCTATAAACTGCGCTAATTGAATTTGTTCATCAGATGTCTTTGCTCCAGCCTTTAATGCCTTGTAAGTATCCAGCTTGAGCTGATCTACAAAGGTTGACCATCCAGACTCAAAACGATTCAAAAGATTTGTGCCTGTTTTTCCAGCCAGTGAGATGTCATCTCCTACTTTCCCAAGAATCTTTGATACGGGGCCTCCGGCATTACGAGCCTCAAAGATTTCTACCGTTGTACGACTTAAAGTTCCTGTAGCAGTTGTAAATTCCCTGACGTTTTGCACATCGTCAGCATTTTTATATAGCCTTGCTCTAACATTTTCAGGGCTGGAAATAGCTATAAATGCTTCTTTAGTTGCATGGGCAAGAGCCTGATGCAAATGTACTCCCTGCATAATTTTTGTGTTATTAGCTGTAGCAAGTCCAGACAAAACATCATAAGAGGCTTTGCCAAGAATACCTGGGCCATAAATAAGAGGTAAGCCAAAGTCAAAACCTGTACCAGCAAGACGGCTTATCCTGCCTACATCTTCAAGAATCCTTAATGGACGCTGCACTTCGCCAGTAGCTTGGATATTTCTGATATTTCTCCAGAACGGTTCATCTGACTTGATATAGATGTCATAATCTTTTGCAAATTTCTGAGCCAGCTTTGTGTCCTGAAATACTAGGTTCCCATACAGCCGATCTTTTGCTTCTGGACTACCTACCAGTTCCCGCATCCCATACTTGTTAGGCGCGCTAAGTCTCTGTCCTTCTTTAACAGTTTTCTCAAACGCAGACCCGACTCCGTATTTTGTTTGAAAGGCTTTACTGTGTTTAGCTAACTGTTCAAGACGAGTTTGTAATACAGAATCTGCAATCTTTTGACCCACGTTCTGTGCATACAAATAGATTGTATCGTCGGGAGTTACATACTTCCTTTTCCCCGCATCTATTGCATCTATTAACTGGTTGGCGTTTAGTAACCTATCTTTATCGAAATACTTCTCTAAATTGCGAGCTGCTCCTTGAGGTATACCGAAATCTTTAGTTTTGGCTAAAACATGTCTGGATGCGTATGCACCTTCCTGCATAAAGTGTTTGGTAATCTCACTCATAGAATCGAGTGGAACCTCTACAGTTTTCCCCTTTACAATTTTTTTCGCTGTAACAGGGACTCCTGCCTCCATCATCGACTTTGCCATCTCTCCGTAGAATCTGGCATGTTGAATCAACAACTCGCCTGCATCTGTTACTTGTCCGTTCTGCCAAAAAAGATTGTCCTGTTTCTTAAACGAGTCATCAATTTTGAATACAAGTTGCCTGTTTCTTGCAGTACTTAACTGATCTATCCCGACTACTCGATTTACGACATCTGAGAAATGAAGTCTCGGCTCACCTGCTATCTCAAAAGAGTCATCAAGTAAATCAAGCTGATCCTTGTCAGTCGTTGTCTTCCGTATGGCTTTCTTTTGCTCATCTAACCTACGAAGTATCATCTTGTAAGTATCAAGATCTCCAGTGAAGTTTATAATCCCGTTATTCTCAAGGCTGTCCCCTAAGATGTCTTTAGATCGGGCTGATGTCTGAGTTATAAATTCATCTGCTGATGCTGCTGCCTTATTAGAAAGATCGTCTACGATAAAGGCATGTTTTAGTCGTTCTGCACCTATAGTTGTGAAGTCTTCGGAAACATTAGCAAGCGTTCTCGGCGTAATAGCATTTATTACAGGAGCAACAAATCTCACAGAGAAGCCGAAGTCCCTGCCTTCTAGTGCCTTAAAAGACTTTCTTAGAATTTCCTGAACCTTAGAAGCCTGCTGGTTCTGAAGGGCATTTGTTGCACGACTATTTAGTGCATTAGAAGCAATGTTTTTCCTCTGATCTACCGTTAGTTCTGTAAAAAATCCTGTTCCTTTTAACGCCTGACTTTCTGATATAGGAACCAGAGAAAACCCAAAGTCTGTACTCCCAGCAATTTCATCAACGCCTCGATGCTTAAGATCTGCTCTTACCGTAGCTATGTATGCCTTCACATCAGGAGTGATAAATTCATCTTTTATACCGTTAGCTTTCAGCCACCCCTCAAAATCAATGTCATCTATTCTCTGACGCTGCGCGCCTAGCGAAACAAACTTTCCCCCCTCACCTCGTCGCTGTATTCGGAGTTTTTCAATATCTCCAGTAAATCTACCTCTAACATCCCTTATCGCCTTAAGAGGATTCTCTTTTGGTCTAGCTTTCTCTACAAATTCAGCAAGTTTTACATAAGCACTTTCAGGAGTTAAAGCCGTTACTGGTGTTGTTGGTGTAATAGCACTCTTTACTTTTGATGCAGCAGTTACAGCACTAGATATTCCTGGAAGTGTAGAAGCTGCCGTTACTGCTTTCCCTGCACCTAAAGCTACACTGGCTGCTTTCAACCCTTTACCCGCAGGCCCGATAAGAATTAAAGGGTCAAGAGCAAATTCCATCGTACCCTTGTAATACTTGGGAAGATCGGTGTCCTGATAAGCTCTACGGCCTGCACGAAGACCTGCATTTAAATTACGCAGCTCTGACATGAAGTTCCAGTCTTCACCTGTTTCTTCCTTGAAATACTGCTCTTTCCTATCCTGCCATTCTTGAGAGGCTTCATTTGAAATACCTAGATTGAAGGGCAGGTTTAACCACGGCATAGCAGTAGAAGCAGTTATTTCAGCCATTCTCTGAAGCGGGTCAGCCCTGCGAGCTGCCTCAGTCCCCGCTGCCATGAACTGTCTTAAGCCTGCACCCTTACCCTGTTCAGCACGTTCCTCCATAACTTCACGGAACTGCTTATCAAATTCCTGATCCCCTGGGATAAGGCGCGCACCCATGCCTACTGCCGTACTGATCCCAGGTTCTATGTTTTTAAGAACTGTTAATCCTGCCTCTGCTGCATTTTCTAAAAGACCCGAACCGAAGAACGATCCAAACTGAGGCTTCGGTACGCTTGGCGCAATGTCTACGCCACGCAGCTGGGTAGTGGGATCTGGAGGTGGAGTTGTTGGTGGGAAGCCCTGCGGAGCAACTTCAGGAGTTGGCGTTGGCTCCGGCATCATCCCACCTACTGCACTGTTAAGAGCTGCACGTTCTCTGGCAAGTTGCTCTGCCTCTCTTCTGGCTTTCATAGTCTGAATCATTGCAGCCTGTCTTCGCTGCCTGTCTCGTTCTATCTGCTGAAGAAATGACTGGGTTTGCTGCTCAAAAGGATTTGTAGTAAATGGACTTACCATATTAGAAAGTGCTTGCTGCTAAAGTACCTTTGCCTGAAGATACTCCAAAAGGTGTAACTTCACCTAAAAATTGTGGAAGTTCTTGTCCTGCCATTGCAGCCTGTGCCTGAAAGCCACCTTTTTGAAAAGGAGTTGCTTTCATATATCCACCAACAGTTCCTCTGGCTGCTGGAGTTGTAGCACCTGTTGCTGACGGGGCAAAAGCTGGAGAACTAATCGGAACATGTGTTCCCTGAGAAACTGGCGTTGTGCCAGAAGGAGCTGCTCCTCCTTGTGCAAAGAACGGTGTCAAGTAGTTCTTTAAGTCTTGTTCACCAAGTACCTGTGAAAGACCACCCAGAGATTCTGGGCTGATCTGGAACAGACTGGGCATTAATGCCATACGCTGTTCTGCAAGTCTCTCTTGTGGAGTAAGACCACCTCTCCCCTGTACTCCGGCAAGTGCAAGTTGTTCTTCTACAGACAACCCACCTCTTGCCTGCATACCTGCCAGCGCATACTGGTCTTCTACACTCAGCCCACCTCTAGCCTGTAAGCCAGCTAAATCATATTGCTCCTGTGGAGTCAACCCACCTCTGGCTTGCAATCCTGCAAGTTGCCTTTGTTCATAAGGAGTTAATCCGCCACGGGCTTGAAGTCCTGCAAGTTGTCTCTGCTCGTAAGGGTTAAGCCCCCCACGGGCTTGCAAACCAGCAAGTTGTCTCTGTTCATCAAAAGACATTCCTCCACGGAGTATCTGGCTTATATCACCAATTCCAGCACCTGCCTGCAATGCTGCAAACGGACTGGTAATACCTGAATATGCCTGTTGCTCTGCAAGACCTATTGCGTCCTGCGCTGTTCCGCCAAGTCCAGCTATAGCACCGAATGGCGTTGAGGTTCCAAACCTTGCAGCCTGTTCCATAGCCTCCGCACCACGCTGAGTGCTGAACGCCTGCAAAGCAGCCTGCGCTACAGGAGAAAGAACCTGTTGAGTTATAAGTTCTCCATCAGGCCCTAAAACAGTTTCAGTTGTGTAATACCTTTCAGGATCTCGGTTGAAAGTATTAAGCATTTCCTGAATTGCTGTTGGGTCTTCAAACGGAGTATAGGCTCCCATATCAAAAGGTTGAGGTGGTGGGGGAACTATTTCTTCTATCTCAGGAACTATCTCTTCTACAAAATCCTCTGGGTTATAAGAACCACCTTCACCTGGGCCAAAACCACCAGCACCATCAGTTGAACCATCACCTACTCCATCACCTACTCCATCACCTACACCACCGTTTACATCCCCATCAATCTCCCCATTTACAACCCCGTCTATCTCCCCATCTACTACATCATCCACCTCATCTTTTCCAGTGTCATCAAATCCTGTTATTTGATCCTCAACCTGACTCCGTACATCTGCCTCTCTCTTACCGATAACATCACGAAGAACATCTTTCTGAGTCTCTCTAAACCAATCTTTCCCCTGTATAGACCCATCTCTAAGAGAGGCTGATACGTGAGGATTTATAGGCCTAAAGAATTTATCAATACCTCCGCCATAATCTAAATTAGGCCTTGCATCGAAATGGGTTTTCGCCTGACCAAGAAAGTTATTAATTGCTGCATTGTAATTATCTCGCCCCTCAGATGCTGCAATATGGCGCATAACCTGTTCCATTTGAGGTTGACCGATTGGGTTCTGTGGATCAAACCTCCACATATCCACCGGAACAACAACACGGAATCCTTCTTCACTTCCAGGTTTTCCTTGAACCCTTATATCTGCAACCCTTTCAGCCCACGGACGAATATCACCTTTGCGTCTTTGGTCGTCTACAGCTGTCTTTTGTTCTGCCATTGCATCTTGATCTGCCTGCCATTTCTGTTCAAATTCGGATACATCTTCGCCTTCCCAGCCCTGCTCCCCATATGTAACCGCACGGTTTACAGCATCTTGATCTACGTCTGGAACAAATCCTGGAACAAATCCTCCTGCTGCATCAGTTGAACTATCAAATTGATTTACAGGAATCTTTGGAAGATCTTGATATGCCCCGCCCAGTCTAGGATCAAATTCTGTAGTAGTAACATCAGATCCACTACCTCCGGTCATGGCACTAAAAAATGCCGCCTCATCAAAACGAGGTTGGTTTGCAAAATTCCTTATCTTTGTAAAATCATCTGCTGTCATCCGTTGGTAGCCTTGAGGCTGTAAAAACGGATCTCCTACTTCCCCAGCAGTAAACGGAGTTGCAGCCTGAATTTCCGCCATTGTTGGTTGAGGGTTTACATAAGGAGCAAACGGATTACCTGAAACCTCTTCTCCCCCAGGGTCACGGAGAAAGTTCCCGCTTGCATCACGACCTACGTTTGGATTATTTGCCCCGATTACCCTGTCATGCCTCATTAGAGGGAATCCTGATTTCCCCTCCCTCATTTCTCTGGCGTGTTCTTTACCCCTGCTGCCTGACCCTACATCCCATTCACGGGCATACTGAGAAACATCAGCTGGCAATGCACCTGAAGTGATTCTTCCTGTAATTAGAGCAGGAGTTCCTAAAGCAGCAGCAGGTATTCCTGCCTTTGCAACCTGTCTCTTAGCTTCCATCGGTGATGAGGCATCAATAGTTACCTGTGGATTGCCACCGACACGCGCTCTATAGTTAGCAGGTATTTGAATGATGTACTTTGCCATTAGACTTTTCCAAACGGGGTTGTCCCATAAATCGTTTTTCTATTTTGTTTCTTAGGCTGTCTTACTTCTGGAATCTTCTCCACGCCTTTAAAACTACTTTGAACCTGTTGTAAAAATAACTTCGTTGTATCGTCAAATTTTGTAAATGCTAATTCCAGCGGGTGTGTTGCTTTTGCCATTAGCCTCTTGCTCCTGGGGATATATCTGCGCTGGGTACTCTGACATTACCTGAACGTGGCCCTGCTATTGCAGCAGCAGTCTGCCTCATTTCATCTACCGAACCTGGCATTACCGGACGAGTTGTTGATGGGACTCCGGTTCCTGCTGCCTGTGGTCTGGTTCCAGCCTGATTGCCCTGCTGGAAGTTACCTGCATTAGGCAACTGTTGCGCTCCCTGTGTATTCATAATGTTCTGTGCAGTCTCTTCTGGGGTTGGAAGTCCAGAAGCAGTTGTCTGGGACGCAGCCTCCAGTATGCCCTGAATAGTAGGTATTCGTGAAGCTGCTGCTGCCTGCAACTGTTCCTGAATCCCAGGAGAATTTAGGAACTGTTCTTCAAGTATCTTGGCGCGTACTTCAAGCGGGTTACTTACTCCACCTTTACGCAATGCAGTATCGAGATCTACATATCCTGAACGCCACAGGTTTGCCCAGAGGTTTAGTCTTCGTTCCTGTTCTTCTGGGCTGACGGAATTTATACGAACAATGTTGACGTAATGCCCCTTGATATCGGACGGCTTGATAATTGCATCGAGAACACCAGCTTCTGTTTTTCCAAAGACAGATACCTTGTCGTCAATTACATGTTCAACGATTCGTAAGATTGCCTCGCCTTTATCCTGCAACCCACGTTCCATCGCTTCTTTTACAGCTCCGAAGTTTAGAGATGCGATTCCTGCAAGGACTGCCGTGTGATAACCGGAAGCTGCGCCAGTAGGACGTTGCCCCCTTGCAACAGCAGGAACTGTATTTGCCTCGATTGCCTCGTCAAGGAACTGTTTTGCAATTCCAATTTCCGAAGGAGGATTGGGAACCTCGCCAACTCCTACCTGTACCTGTGGTGGCTTTACGTTTTTCGCGCCAGGAGTATCATCCCACGCTGCCTGAACTTCTTCAGTAATTCCAGGAGGGCCAGTAAATTCCAGAGTGGGCCACGCTGATTTCCCTACGATGTCAATATAGTGTGACGCTAACTGGCTCTGCGCTCGTATCATTTCTGTAGACCCGTTGAGAAGTCCCATGTACAGGTGTTCCGGTTCGGAGTTACCTGTATCGAGTCCCATCTGAGGCCAGTACATTATCCACGGCAGTCTTCCATATCCATGCCGTCTTGGTTCAAGTACCCATTTGTTATTGGCAACATATGCAACCTGCGAGTGCGTCCATACTTCCTGAAAGGTTACATATCCTTTTTTGAAGTTGTCCCATTCTGGGAAGTGAGCCTGCACCCATTCGGCATCTACTTCGTATTCGTAGATAACCCATCGAGGTTGCGTACCGTTATTCATATCCCATACAAGATTTTGAGGATTTACCGCAACGGACTTTATAGGCCAGCATATAGATCGTTTATCTATAACATCCTGTACTTGCTGACGATAAGCAGGAGTATTATCCTCGCCGTGTGGAGGAGGTTCTGGGAAGTCACTCCACTCGTTTGCAATAAACTCCACCTTCTCCCATGCAATCCCGTAAAGTCCCGCATGTTTCGTAAGCTCCCTGTATACGGGAGTACGGTGTTCAATCATGTGGTGTGCGCCAGTAAGGAATTTCTCCATTATCTCGGCACGGGCCTGACCTCTTGGCCCTGGGGGTGGTACTGATATATCGAGGAACTGGGGACTTACATGTGCAACGAGGGTATTTATAACTGACTGTGCTGTTCCCAGCCGAATCATTGTCCCGTTATCTGGAACACTGAAGTCAAAATCATTCAGGAAGAAATCGTCCAGATCTTCGCACTGGTTTTTAAATTTCTGAAAAAGATCCCTGCCCGCATCTGCCTTTTCCCTGATCCAGTGAAGAGTCAGTTCGGGTTCATCGACAGGGTTTGCTGCTTCTAGTTTGATAGCTTCTTGAGGATCAACAGTAAAATCGAGAACCATTGGTTATTTCATCTCTACAAAATCTGGTTCTAGCTCCAGTAGTTTAAGTCGTTCTTTAGATTTTCTTGCTCTATGTGCTGTTAAAAATCTACTTGGCCTTGCAGCAGGCTTCGGACGTAAAGGACTCATTCGCCTTATAGGACGTAAATAATCATACTCATCATTATCATACCCAGGCGGATCACACGCCATTAATGCTAACAGTTCCGCATCTACCCAGTCATCATGTTCGTTAGTTTCGTTATAAAACACATACGATCCATTACCTGACGGTCGTATGCTAATGTCTTCTAACTGCTTTTTCAGGGTTGACCAGCTGGCTGGGAAATAAACTGTCTCATTTTCCAGTGCTATGTAGTAGTTTTGAAAAAGCTGATACTTGCTTTGTGCGCTGAACTTGAACGGATTAACTGGTAAACCTGCATTTAGCAGATGGTCAAACACTACATCTCCCAGACCCGTAGAGTCAACTCGGATATCTCCGACTTTCCATCTTTCTATTTCGGAATGGATTGTCTCTATCTGGCTTACCCAGTCGCTGCCGGACATCTCCAGCGCATAGAGAGATTCCCTTGTCCTTGCGTTCTTGATTATGAATACCGTGTAGTCCTGTTTCTTACCTAAATCAAGGCCTGCAACATAGCGACTGGATTGATCTGGATACAGCATCTCCTGTGTTTTGGCAGCTGCTTCGATCTTGCTGGGGCGGAAGAACCCTGCACCGCCGTCCGGTTGTTTCGCGAGGTACATGCGTTCCCATACGGGTTCCGGCATGGTGGACTTTTCATCTCGTATGGCCTGTTTTTGTTTTTCTGTAAGGAAAACATTGTCGAATGTTGTCGCGAGAAATGCCTCGTAATCCTCTGTAGGATTTTCCTGTGACCACTTGAACAGTTTTGAGAACCAGTGATTCCTTGTAAATGGTGGGATACCCTCGATACATCCCCTTCCAAGCCTGCCGGAAGAGTTGAGCATGGGACGCAGCTTATTCCATGCAGCTTCCTTGATATCCTGGGACTCTGTTATCCAGATAAAGTCGGGGCCAGCAGTCTGAAGTGATTCGGGATCGTCTGCGGACTTAATCTCCATATAAACTTCGCGCCGTACAAGATCCGGTGACTTAAGACGCATCCATACCGCACGTTCATCCTCCCGCCAGCCGTCACCTCGTCCTCCGATTTGCCCCTGCTTGCGTCTTACGACCATATCTTTGGGGATAAACTGCTTCAACTCGTTCCATGCCTGCCTGCTTTGAGCAAAGTTGGGGGCAACAACCCAGATATGGATAGCTGGTTCCAGAGTGTGGGTAAGATCGTACCCTGTCTTCAATCCTGATGCTTCTGCCATTTCTTTTGAAGCAAGGAACGGAGTTTTAGAAGCAATAGTAATGGCGCGCATAAGCTCTGTAAGTACAGCTCGCCCTTTTCCTGCCCTGCGTCCGGCCCATATGACCTTGATGCGGGCTTCAGAATTGTGAAGTGTGCGCTGCCACGGAGATGGAGTGTATTGATAAGCCATTTATGTCCCGTTGAGGCTGGATTCCAGCTCGTACAGACTGGATTCGCCGGATATATCGACTGTCGATTTAGATTTCTCTTCCTTCCCGTGATCTGATCCCAATACCATAGGGTCTATATCCAACAATCCCGCCTTTTCTATCAATTTATTCTCGGCAGTAGATACCTTACCTGTCTCTGCCTTGATAAATGAAGTGATGCCCGACTCCATCATATAAACCTTTTGAAGCGCAGACCATTTTACCTTGTACTTAAACATCTTCCCTGAACGAGTAACGAACTCAGTAGTCCGATACTCGAACTCGTTTTCTATAAACTCGTCCACCGCCGAACTAAAAGAAGGATTCTTCTTTATAAGATCTTTTGTCTTAGGAAAATCCCATTCAAAGTCCTCGCACATAGACTCCAGAGCATCCTCACCGACACCGTAAGACGGTAAAGATATGAAGATTCTACGTAACTTCCTCGACCATCTAGGCCATTCAGGATAACCCTGCAATACATCATCCCTGAATACCTCTCCTGGGGTTCGTACATTCCTACTGTTGCGTTTAATCATTCTCAAAGAATAGCACAAGAACTTCTTTTCTTTTTTAACTTCTTTTCTTCTTAACTAGTTAACCCTTATATTCTTCTGTCGCACCACCCCCTTTAAGGGGGGGGTGGTGCAACAGATAACAAGTTATAGGAGTTTCTCCGTTCAAAACTGTTGCACTGTTGCACCTACTGTTGCATGCAACAACAGGTGTTGTCACACACTGTTCCAGGTGAAAGTCAGCACTCTAAGGGGCTACTCTATATTTCTTTGTGCCGTCGCCGTGTATCGGCGCACTTGTAACAAGTACAAGCACGTCGTTACTCGTCTCGTCTCTCTGCTCGTCTCATGGTCTTGATCTCCTCACCT
>VTLG01014745.1_pt1 | contig 28396 bp, 43 predicted proteins | sample 4694571 | NCBI WGS metagenome assembly VTLG01 (sample SAMN12604809, study PRJNA352737) | marine metagenome | biome: ENVO:00000447; feature: ENVO:00000209|ENVO:00000569|ENVO:01000036; material: ENVO:00002151; isolation source: viral sequences binned using virsorter ...
CCAAAATACACCAATATGCGCCCACAGGCACCCGTGTTTAACCCATAGACATCGGCCTAAAAAACAGTTTCTCGACGATACTAAGGCTACCCAAAGGTTTATATGCTAAGGATACTATAAGCCCAATACACATGATACAAAATCATAACACACAAACAGACATGCACTCATCGAGAGTAAATGGACAGACCGCCGAATACTTAGTACGTGCTAAGTTAGCATCGTTAGGGTATAAGTCCCTAAGCGCAGATACCACTTATGATGTATTAACACCACATAATAAAGCAAGTATCGAAGTTAAGAGTACCCATATAATAGAGACAGGGGCAGGTTCTAAAGAAGTTAGGATTATGATACAACCTAACCAAATGATTAAAAGTGAACTTGATTACTTTGTTTTTATTGCCTTTACTGGTAAAGAGTTAGAATATAGGGTGTTCATTATACCTCAAGCCATAATGATTAAAGCATTAGAAAAATATGACTTTAATAGAGGCACTCTCGGTATTAGTTTCATACTTGATACTGCTATTGATTATGGTTGTAATTATGGGGTCTTAACTTCTGTAATTGCGCCAATGTGTGAAGACCAGTGGCAATATTTGACCTATGGGCGTGGTTCTTTTGCGAGGATGCGTACCAATTATACAAAGCGTATTAAGAGAGCCATAGATGTCTGGTTAAAAGAAAAAGCAAGACATACCCAGGGAGGTCATAGATATAAAGACCCAAAAACAGGACGTATCCACAAAAAGGCAGTTGTAGAATGTCCACACTGTGATTATATCTCTTATCATGGTAATTTTTCTCTTAAAAGACATATAGGGAGAAAACATAAAGGAAAGGAGGATAAATGAAACAAAGATGGAAGGATTGGTTCACTGACCAGTGTGAAACTTGTGAAGTTGAACTTACAAAAGAAGGAATGGTCTATATTATAAATAAAAAGATAGGAATATGTGCGGATTGTTATGAATCTGTAAGGATATACCTATTAGATGTAGACATAGATGAGATTCACGAAAGTGATTGCGACTGTCTTGATTGTATTGATGAATTAGTCGCAGGGGTCGCAGCAATGGGACCAGAAGATATGGAGTGAAAATATGAAACAAAAAAACATAAAAAAACCAGAAGAAATAGCTGAAGATATTGTAAATTTTACAAAATCTACAGATGGCCAGCAAGAACTCAAAGAAGGATGGCGTGTGATAAACAGAGCAATCCAATATTTGAGTAGCAAGGATGATTATCTCACATATGAGATAGAAGTCAAAGAAAAGATAAAGAGGATGAAAAATGCCACGCAAGAAGAAGGAAACTGAAGCTGTAGAAAAGCAATTCCTATACGAACTATGGGGAATGGATTTAGAACTACTTAAAGAGCATTACTTTGCAGTTAATGAGGGAATCCTATACCATGAACAGAAGGCCAGTGATGCAAACCGTTACAAATATCGGATTGACCAGCTATTAAAGGTAAGAAATTGGTTGAAACTTGAAGAGGAGACCCTAAATGACTAATTGTGTAAATTGTGGAGAAGAGGAAACCTATCCTAATCAATCATGGTGTTTGAACTATGAATGTAGGGTTAGAAATTCTCCAGACATGAAAGGGCCACTAAAGGAATTGTGGAGGACTAAAAATGACTAACTGTACGAAGTGTGGTGGCTCTTTAGTACTCAATAGCATCAAAAGTAACGATGATAGATATGATTGTCTGTTACTTACTTGTAATAGTTGTGGTGTTATAGTAGATAAACAGTTTATGAAGAGGGATAAGGATGGAAATTGAATCTGTAAGGATGAAACTTGGTGCTACAAGGCCCACAGCTCGCCAATTTGAATCTGTAAGAGGAGATATTGAATTAAATATAACTCTTGACCAAGATGAGAAACTGGGTAGTGTTAAATTTGACGAAACTTGGCTTAGGGTACGTAAAAAAGCCAAAATAATGCTCTTGGAAGCGATGCATGATGCTGAGAAGGGGGTGAATAAATAATGTCAGTTATCTCTCAAGTAAATAGGTGTAAAGAATGTAATATGCCTATTACTACTGACCATTATGCTGAAGATAGGAGCTATTGTAGACACTGTTACACCGCAAAGAAGTGGGGTAAGTCAGATATTGAGACCTGCTACCAAGGTTCAGTCATAATGTTGGAGGACTAATGAAATGTAATAAATGTAAGGATGGAACCTCCTTTGAAAAATGTGGAACTGTAGAAGGGTTTGCTGGATTTAGATGTACTGAATGTGGGAGGGTTGGTATGACTCTCCCTCCTTTGGAGATAGATGGTTAAAGACCTTACAATAGCTCAGATAAATGAAAAAGAGACTGAGTGTTGTGGACAGAGACCTTATATTGTCATTATCTGTCCAGGATGTAATAAAACATCAGGAGTAGATAATGTGGAACATTCTAAAGTGTCCGAAGTGCTACAAAACGAGAGCAGGACTGACAAAGAATAAAAGTTGGAAATGCTTTCGTTGTGGTTATAGTATGAATAAAAAGAATACAAAAATCCAAGCCACAACAATAAGTGTAAAAGAGAATCAAGAAGTTATAGATAGATTAGATAAGAAGGAAAAGTACTAACACACAGACACCTTTGTTTCCACTGGAACTTTCTAAAAGTGTCCAACCAAAAAAAAAGTGAAAGTGGTACGGCGGCTTATTAGTTATTATTTATATACTTGTCGTCTATTAATTATTAAATCTCCAGTGGAAACAAAGGTGTCTGTGTCTACTACTATTATAGAAGTGAAGCTATGTACTCTCCAGTACTTAACTCTGGTGTACCTACTACTATTATAGATTCTATAGTTTCTGTTAATTGATGGGTAACTTCTACCACAGGTAATATAATGTCCTTATCAAAAGAAAGATGCCTTATCCTAATATAATCTCCTATACTTATATGTTCTCCATTAGACATTACTATTCTATATGTAAGTGTAGGTTCTTTATTCATTAATACTGTTTCATAAGCTAATTCTTCCAACCTATCATATCTATCTGTATTAAAACGATGTAATTTACCATGAACACCATACTTTGCAACACTATCATTATCTGTGATTGTTGCATATAAGTCTAAATTATTAGAACTCTGAAAGGTTGCACTATTTACTAATTGAGTAGAATCAATTTTAGACACAAGCCCAGGGCCAATTAAATTATCACTATGCTCAGATAATGTAACTATTGGTTCTACTTTAAAATTAGTAGGGTCTTCTAACCAAAAATCCATTATATTATCTCTCCGTATCCCATATCTCCACCGTACGGCGATTGGTTCAGGATGTGAAGTGTCTACTTTAATTTCTACCAAATGGCGAAAACACTTCTCAATAAATTGCCTCCGTGTCTGTAACCCCGCTAAATTTATATCTGCCGTGGCCTTAATGCCACTACCTTCTATTAAATTTGTAGTGTCTATATCTTTATAATTACACGCAACAGCAGCCAAATAATACAAATCCTCACCAATTAAATCTTGTTGTTTATATTCTACCACCTCTGAAGTCTGTAAGAATGTAATATAATCTACTGCTACTATTTCAGATTCCGTATAAGAAGGAACCGTCTGAAGAATAATACCTTTAAAATTTAAATTCTTAACCGATTCATTCCGCCCACCTTTTAATACTACCTTACCACCAATCCTTATTAGATGGATTGAATCTATACCACCCAATCGTATCCTTACAATACGGGCTGAATTGACAGTCTGCTCATACGAGACCCCAATTACAGTCTCCAAAGGGACTCCATCAACCATACAAACTATATCTAATGAATCACTTACTAACTTATCTCTAAGGACTACAACCATTAAGTAACATCCTCACCCACTATTACAAAATTAAGCTGCGCTATATATTCCGAACCCAATTCTGGCGTTCTATTCAACATCCCATCTTTAAATTTTAAACGATATGTAACATCCACCGTCCCTGGTGAATCTATCTGACTATTATCTATAAACACATAATCATAAGTATCTCCCTCAATCAAAGAACGGATTTTACGCAGACCAGTACTACTCAAAATCCTAAGACGTATATCTATCGTTGGTAAACCCATCTTAGTCCTTATAACACCAATAGGATATTTACGATTACCAAGAGGCATAGATGCAGTAACACCCCCTAATCTACGTTTATCAACATTTAATATCGCTATGTCTGAAGAAGTTAATGTGTTCTCTGCTGTAAGTGTGTCGTAATCTGTTGCTGTTATTAAACCCAATATATTGGGTTGAGCCATATTAACAGTTACAAAATCACCATCGTGATTTCCTAAAAAAGATGAAGCGTCGTTATCAATAGTTCTTAACTCAAATGTAACTTCATCATCAAGAGTAGCATGGTATATCGCAACTGTCCTGTTTGGATTGTTTACTATCCTTACAATATCTGCATCCTCATTAGCATCTGTGGCTACTCCTGCTGTAATATAACTGTCAACATCAGTACCATATACATAAGCGGTATCGAAATTACCACTACCTGAAGATTCAAACCCTGCTAACTTAAAGAATTTTGGAGTTGCATGACTTCCATTATGGCTGGTGTTACCTACCATTATAATATCATCCTCGAAGAAACCATTGTTAAACCAACATAAATCATCTTGAGAACTACTACCTGCTGCTATGTCCTGTAATACAATCGTATTACCCGCACCTGCTGCCGAACCATCATGGACAAGGAAATCAATAGCAGTACCGCCTTCTCCTAACATCCGTGCAAAACCACCCCACCTATACCGTGAGTGATAATTACCTGTAGTTATATCTGATGCATACCTTATTTCTTTATTAACAATATAAGGGTCTAATATCTTAACCACATCATCATCATCATGGGTGGCTTTTGTAGAGAATAAATATCCACGTATTACATAAAGGCGGTTGGGGCCGCTATCTCTATTTAACACTTTCATACATTCATTATTTATTTTTATCACATCACCCACTCTAAATGGTTCAACATCATCAACATCAATCATCTGTTCACTATTATCAAGGTCTTCAGCTAATAACACACCACTTGAATGGCTGGTTATATCTGTCGCAGTAGCACTCTCATCAAAATCTCCTGCATAAGCTGTAAGTACATACCTCGAACCATCTGAATCAGATGCATCATTATCTGTGACTACAGCAGCTTCAACAGATTTAAAATAATTATATGTAAAATGTCCTGGGTCATTACCATCTCCTCCTGATGAACCCTCTTTAAAAACCACTGTCGCACCAGTACCATCTATCGGCATTAACAATTCACTTACATATTTATAATATGCAAATGAATTGTGACTGTCTTTAATGGCTGTGCCGCCCGCAGTAAATGAGGCCAACCCATATAATTTGAGGCGCATGCCTGCACCACTTGTGTTCATATTATCGTCATCTAACTGACGTAATGCTACTCTCTTTGAACAAGTATCAAATACCTCATTATTATTATCAAACGCACCCATTGTCACAAAAGTACTTGTTTCACCTGTACTACAAGTAAATAAATAATTCTGAATCTCCCTGTCACTTCCTATCGCCCTACTCTGCGCTCCACTAATTGTTAACATGTTATTTAAATCTGCAAACTTAGAAGATAATACCTTACCCTTACTTGACGCAATACGGGCAATAGGGTCTGCCTCTGCTACTGTTGCACCTGTAGCCAACGTAGCCTTGTCACTCAACCAGCCATTCGGGTCTCTTACCCTTACTTTGATTGCTTTAGAACCATCACTATCATATCTATGAGTTATCGTAAGATTACCTGCGGTTGTAAGTGCAGGGGCCGTAGCTTGGTCAAAGAAATATTCACTGTAATCTGCATCTGTGTCACTCGCACCTGAATCCCAGTTAACTAGAACACTTGAGAACTTACCACCATATTCTGCTTCTGTAACTGCATCTGCTACCACCGTCAAAGACGTTTCTTCACCAATCGCTAAAGATGAAGGAGATATAACTGATGATGTACTTAAAGTAACTTTAGGCCGCCTTACATGTATAACATTAGATGCACCCCCATTATCATTGGTGTTGACCGAATCCTCTGCATACAATCTAAAATAATAACTTGTATCTTCAGTTCCTAAAGCACTACCTGTGAGTGTGCTTGTATCAAACGTCGTCTTGCCTGTGTCTGTAAAATCAGTAACATTGTCTCCATGGTCGGGCGTTGTGTCTGTTGAATGCCAACAAATACTATACAACTGTAAGTCCTCTGAATCTGTATCTTCATCTATTGTTATGGTTCCTGTAACTCCATCTGAGTTAGGTTTTATAGAGATGGAAGGAGATGATGGTGTTGGTATCTCGTAAGTAATATAATACTTTGGAACATCACCACTACTATCACTATTACTATCATCTTCAAAAGAAATTGGGCCGCCACCAAGGGCCCACATACCTACATTTACAACCGAACCAAAATCCAAACCTTGTGTAACTATCATATCTTTAGTTATATCCAAAGCTAATGTGGCTGCGTTTGGCACATTAAAACTTTCAATAGGTAGTCCTTTTAATGGCCCTGGTTTAACACTACTCTCTGATGCGCCATCAAACGCAGGTTCCCACATAACAGCGGTATTGGACGCATCATCAGGCCCATACCAATTAGCTTGATTCTCTGTAAATGAACTATTTAAAAAACACATCTGACCTATACAAGCTGAGGGGCCTGACGTAGTCCTTGATACATTTATAGTAACGCCACGTAAAATAGAATTAGTAGGAATGCCCAATGTCCCTGGGTCTGCTATTGGAAAAGATAAAAGTGCTACTCTCTCTTCAGTACCTCCGCCATCTTCTTCAATACTTAATACATCTCCATCATAATTAGTTCCTTTATTACCTGCATCAATGTAAGTATCACTTGTGATGTTTATCTTACTGGCACTGGTATCTGCTGTTTGGCCCATCCTATGCTAAACGTGTCGGCCCTCCAGCACCCATTCCTGCCTCTCTTGCACTCTGATTAAAATCATCTTTCCACTCTCCTCCTGCTCTCTTAACAGCATCATACCACCCTAATAGTGAGTCTCTCGCACCCTCAATAGCTCTATTTGCAAAATTAAATTTCTCACCAAGTTCACCTACACGCCTTACCATGCCCGACAACTCATCACGATAAATTAGTATCAGGGCAAAGAAAGCTGCCAACGCAACCGTCATACCCAATACAAAACTTGTACCCGCAAGAAGACCTACACCTAATAACCTCAATCTTGATGCCATACTACTAAGTGTTTTTGTAACTTTACCATTCCCATTTATCCACATCATCTGCGCCCCTACAATTGCCCAGATACCTGACCCTACAAATTCCAATGCACCTGTGAATATCTCTACCCTCAATATATTATCATTCCATCTTTGAAACGTCCGCTCATTTATATATCCAAGGTCTCTCATCGCACTAATTGACTTTCTGAGGCCGCCTGTCATCTGATTCAAACCCGCTGCCATCGAAGCCGCCCCCCCTGCTAACATAAGCATTTTACCATCTGTTGCAGACATAGTGCCACCCAGTTTCTCCACATTCCCGTCTACTTTCTTTATGTCATCAGATGCGTTATCCACACCATCAAGGACAATCCGTACTACATACTCATCGGCCATAAGTCTTCATAGCCTCCGCTCTCATCCCCTCAAGTTCCGCCAAACGCTTCTGGTTGACATCATTCGCTACTGCCATCTTCTCCGATGTAAGCATATTAACATAACTCGCCAAACTGTCCCTATCATAATCATCCAAACAATCCCATAACTTCCATACCTGGTCGTAATTCATCTCTGGCTTCTCTATCATAAACTCCAACATCCCTACATAGATGGGCATGGCTTTTACTTTTGCTTCTGTAAGTGTAGCTACCTCCTCCTTACTCAAGTCCTTACCATCCATCATCTTCTGTGTAACTCGATGATATAATGTTGCATTCTTTGTTAATTCTCTTTTTATATCATAGAACTTAGTGTCTATTTTATCCCATTCATCTGTCGTAAGCCTTTTAAGGACTATCTTAGGGGCTTTATTCCCATAAAAAAATTTCTTCCAACCCTTTGGTTTGTTGAACTTAGCTAAACTAAAGAGTGTAACTTCCTTTCGCTCCCAGTACTCTTTCTCCACTTGGCCTACGTCAAGTAGAGGGGCATCTATCTGACCTCTTGTGCTTACCATTTACCTACCTACTGTAATGTGAAATCAGTACTGATTGCAAATGCACTATAATTCCTATAGTCTCCATTACCTCTGAACTTGATACTCAATGTATCAACTACCTCTCCACCACTTGAAAGTGGTCTGGAGAAAGAAGTAATGGTACCATTCGTAAGTGCTATCGAACCGTTTGTACCGAAATCTAATCTAACTAAAGGAAGTGTTGTTCCTGCCCTATATAAGTCATAAAGGTCTTCATTGTGTGCAGTTGCAGTAATGTCTAAAGTAATATCTGCTTTGCCTCTTGCCATTCCATTATTCTGTAACCATTTACTATCTGTCTTACCTGGAATCGGTGTGTTGTTGTTGGTTATCTTAAGAGATACGGTTTTTAGATTGTTGAACTCTGTAAGTGTTTGTGTTGTAGATGCAACTGCTGGAATGTTAGTTGCTGAACCTGCTGTAAGTTTGTAAATTCCTTTTACTAAATTCTGTGGGTCAGTTGTTGATGAATTTTCTGTACATGTAACTCCACTAATTGCATCAATATCTACTTTTATTGTAGTCATTCTACTTCCAGAATCATAATCTGAATGGTCTAAATCTATAACTCCCGTCGCTACGATTGGCCCTGATGCGCCATAACCTGAATCGGCAGCGTCATCCTCTGTAAAGAAACGCATGTATCTTTCACCAACTTCAATGTAATTACCTACATCGGAAGCCTCTGTAATTACCAAAGCATTTGCTACAGTTGCAGTAGAATAACTCAAAGTCATATCTGTTGGTAGTAACGGGTCTGCTGTAGGTGCGCTTGGGAACGCAAGACTGTTGTAATTCATCGCAGCACCTCCTGAGATTGGAACAAAAGTAAAAGCACCATCATCGTCATCTTCACTATACATGGCCGTACAAGCACAGTCTAATGTCATGTAACCACCAGCAGTATAATCTGCTTCTAATGTGGCTTCGTTAACTACAACTCCATTACAAAGTGTGTGATGTCCTGTGGATAAATCCTTAGCAAGTATAACATGTGAGTAAGTGTTTGTTGTAAGACAGTGTGCAGTATCAATACTCCCTGAAATATCTGTCTTACCAATAGCATTACCAAGAAGTTCTTGCCATCCAGTTCCTTGTAATGCAACCTTGAGAGGCAATGTAACGTCAATCGGCCCAGATGCGTGATGTGCGTCCGTTGATTGACCGATACTTGGAACAGGAGTTATGTTCATGTTTACCGCTCTTGGGTCAAATGTGTCCAGTAGACCTAAATGATAGAGTGCTGTATCAGGGGCATCCCCATAATTATCCTCTACTTCAAATGCTGCTTGTATATCTTGTGTTAATTTTACCATTATACCACCGCCTCGTAACTTGTGATTTCACAATCGAGAACGTAACGATACCAGCGACGTAATTTGTCACTCTGGTCTGTGCGAGACAATAATTTTATGTCTGCGTAATTGGCGTGTAATGCGGTTCCAGCATTTCCAGCCCTTGCACCTCGGATGATGCTTACAACTTCTGAATACAAGTCTCTAAGTCTTGCCCTACTTACCTGGGTGGAAATATCTATAGATATTCGGGCGGTGCCTTTATCTACCCCATTCCCCACACCTAAAAAGTCGTGATTGGATGCAACCTCATATACTCTAATCACATCATTATTCTTCAAATTAACCTTACCTAAATCCCAACTATCTCCAACTGAAGGCTTGGTGGATGTTCCTGCTATATCTGTAACATCCCAATTATCATCTATAAGTCCCGATACTGTTGTCACAGGGTCGTTTAATTCTGCATAAGTGACTGCCATTAGCGAGTCACCAACCCTGTGCCAAGACCACCAATAGCCCTTGCCATTGTCGTGTCTCGGTCTAACCTCTTGTTGTCCTTCAATATCTTCATCGCCTGGGCTTCAAACAACTCTCCCTTACTACGATTGTCCATGGAATCATCGCCCTCGGCCATCAGATTCAAATCGTCATTAGATACTATAATCGCTGCTGTAAAATAGATACAAGCTAACTTAATGTCTTTAGGCGTTGTCGCTGTTGCATACTTGTAAGTAATATACGCATCTACTCCCGCTGGCGAATCTGTAATAGTATTAAACAGATTGTAATTGTCTATGTAAACAATTCCCCTTTCTGTATCTAACCAAAAATCTTTGTTAACAACATCTGTTGTCGTTCCCATAGTCTTAGAATTATCAGAATCTAAATAGTCTGTATATTGATTGGAGTTCCAAACTTGTACTTTACCATTAGTTTGAGCTAAAGAAGGTGTTGCATGCTGTGTAAATGCTACTACTGGATAATGTGCTAATTGTATTCTTCCTACACTGTTAAGTGCATTTGTCCTTACCTTTTGTATTCTACCCCTTTCTTCTGTAACTGATATTGCATTTGCTGTTGACCATGCGTGTGTTGTAAGTCTCTCGATACGTGACTCTGCCAATTCTATGAATGTTTCTACTTGAGATTGAGTCGGGGTCGTTGCTGGGCTATCTGTAAATCCATCGACCTGCAAGAAAGCAGAAACATCCCCGTGAGTGCAGTAACTTGGCATTATAATATCTTACTAATTGCGGTATTCATGAGCTTTTCGCCCGTCGTTGCTACTACCATTCCATTGTAGTCAATCGGTTGTCCTGCCATATTCCAGCCTATTGCTCCGACTGGTAATGTAAGGTATCCTTGTTGTTGCGCTAAAGGTGGTGGCCCTCCTCCATTCGCAGTATAATATTGTTCGCCATTATGTAATTGGTCTAATTGTGGCGGTGGTAATTGCCACGGTTGGATTGCTGGTGCTGCTGCTCCAGCTCCAAACCATGTCCAAGGTTTGAACATACTTGTCCCACCCTGTTGTGGCATCATACCTTGTTGCCCGTATGGATTCATTTGACCCATTTGTTGTTGATACGGATTCATCTGCTGTTGGGTCACAGGAGGAGCTTGCTGAAGTGTGCCGTCTGAGCCGTAAGGGTTGTTCCAATTCAAAACACTGTGGTGTGAATTGTCCTCTGTAGCCCATTCTTCGTGCAAAGTAAGACGTGCGTTAAGCTCCTCTGCGGCCTCGTCACCATACATAGTTCTTGGATGCCAATCAATTTGAGTATTGTAAACTGTCTTTAAAAATTCCATATTATCTGCTAAATCTGTAGGAACCTGAACATCAGTCTCCTTACATAATGCTTCTAACATTTCAACAGAGTTCTTCAAAACAGGGTATAAATACTGAACAACCCTCATCGTAATGTTCTCTGATGCCTTGGCATCGTAATCTGGATGCTGTATCTTGTCTACTGCCACAGGGTTCATGTACCCTGCTGGACTTCCGTGGTATCCCGTCATAGTTTTCTCCATCTAATTCTTTGTTTTACACCGTCACAGTGTAATGTAAATTTCTCATATCTATTCATCGTTCCACACCAGTCTTTTCTAATCATAGTCCGAAACTCCTGTTTTGGCGAGTTGACAAGGCTCCGAGGTACTCATCGTAGTCACGCTGGTGTATCTTACAGAATCCGCTTCCTGTACTCATGCCACAATAAGGACACTCGTCCTTGCCGTGTTTTCGCCTTAAACCCCACCACTTTCTTGAAAGACGTTTATGACGCATGGTGAGTCGTCTAACGTATAAATCTAATTCATCATCCGACATCTGCTCTGGAGTCGGCATCATTCTCTGTTGCACTGGCGCTCTTGTAAGTACATTGGGTGCTGGTGCTACTTCCTTCTCTTGCTCCACTTCAACCTGCTGCTGAGGTTTCCGTGAATATGTTACCATTTGTGGAGGCGCAGGCATTACCACCAATCCTCCTTACCTTCGTTAAATGAATCTCTAAGTATCTCTGATGCATTTAATACATCCAGCCACTCCTTTCTCCACTCGCCTTTCATAGTTTCTCCTTTAATAAATCTCTAATCTCTGTAAGTGTTTCAAACATCTTATCAAATAAACTCTCAGTAGCTCCCATTATAGACCTCCCTTTCTCATCATCTGTGCCGTCCTTGTCGCTGCCTGTCCTACCTGAACTTCAGGGCTGACAAAGGCTTTCACAACTAATGCCTTTAATCCAGATAAAAGAATACTTACAGCCAATACAAACATAAGGAATCCATTGTATAACCAAGCAATCCCCCAGATTGTCATCCCATAATCCTTTACCACTTCATCGTAATAATAACCAACATATAATCCAATTCCACCAAATGCAAAACTAATACCCAATAACCAGATGCATCTCTTGAACCACATCCACTCAATGTATCTGCAAAAGTCCACATCCTGTTGACCTCCTGCACCCATCGTACTTGGATAACGATTCGTTCCAAACAACATGTTTCTTATGAATCTCATGGCCTCACCACATCAACGTATGCATTCTTTTGTGAATCCATCTTCTCGTAAATATCTCGCTTAAACTCCCTTGAAAGTTGGTAAGCGACCTCGTATCCGATTGGTTCCGCACCTTCAGGCATCGGAATCCACTTAGGATGGTAAGTATATATACTAATCCGTCTAAAATTTGGTTTGAAATCTAACTTGTCATCATGGAACTCAATGTAAGCTGCTTGAACAAAACCCTCCTCGTCTACTAATGATTCTAAACTGTGTTTTGATAATACGGCATTTACCGTATTTTCTACATTCTTTACTGGAACCATCTTAGAAACGGATACTGGAGTTTCCCATCTAAATAAATCGTTAGGTGTCAAGTTCTCTACAACTGCATGCATTAACTCGTCACAGGAGATAATCGCCTCACTCATGTCGAATGTCTTTAATCTAACTCCTTTAAGACTGAAATCCTTAACTTTTCCTTTTATTGTTCCAGACTCTTTTGATACTTTTATCCAATCGTCTATCGCAAATTCAGTCCTGTAAGCCACTGTCAGGAACGATAAAGCCCCATTTATAGGGCTGTATTGAGAGAAAGCTGCATAAGTTAATGCTCCTACTCCTACAATGTATTCTGTCTGGGCAAGTAGCCCACTATACATCAACATCCCAACTCCAAAGACAATAAATCCTAAGACACCAAAAACCTGTGCGGCTGCCTTTCCTTGTAAACTTCTAATCTTGTAATCTGAAAATGAAGACTTCTTTGCTCTACCTACTGCTACAGATACGCCTAACGCTACTGCAATAAACCACGCAAAGATTACCGCCTCATCCACTTTGTTTACCTGCTAACTTATCAATATGTGGCCCTTGTTCCGCTTCTAACAACTCTCCCGATTGTGGATTGATATATCCTCCTGCTGGCATTGGTGCCACAGGCTGTTGAGGTTGTTGTTGCATTTGCTGATACTGATTGTACGGTATCATGTTCTGCGGAATCGGCTGATTAGGTACTTGATAAGATGCAGGTTTCTTCTGACGTTGCGGAATTAAATCCTCTAAGTCTTGAGAGTCTGCAATCGTAGACAAGATTGTGTATGTGAAAGCACCACTTACCGAACCAAACCAAAGGGCATCGTTATAACCCATCCCACCGACATACATCAGTGTGAACGCATTTGCTATGAAAACAAGCAAAGCGCTTAGACGGTTATATTGCTGCTTTATTCTGTGCTTAATCGTTTCGTCCATTTTCGATTTCCTCTTTTGCTCTGAGCGTGACAAAGCGTGCAGTATAATAATTCCACGTCTTGCCGCCCTTTGTTAATATACGAGCATCATTTAAATATTTTGCTATCTCTCCGTAAGTGTGTCCATTTTCCCGTAAAAACACCATTTTCTTACAAACATTCCATTCTTTGACTGAAGCTCCAAACCTGATAGACCGATACGGGCGTTTTCGTGGGGTTTTCTCGGCGCTAAAATTACTTTCGGCAGAAGAACCCATCCCATACCACACCTCTCCCTTAAACGGCTTCTGAGAGTCTTTCAATCCAAGCTCTTCTTTTACCCTCATCCTGTCATCAACTCATGGGCATTATCTAATGCTGGCTTTGTAAGTCTTAAATCGTCATCTCCTGCCTCATCGGCATCCAATAACTGCTGAGTGTCAAGGGTGTGATGCCATTGTCTGATGTTAGCCGTGGAATCCTCGAAAGTACATCCTGAAACTGCACCTACGACAGTCATGTCTGTTCCACTTTTACAATCTAAGTTTGCTACATCAGCTACTATCTCCAAGTCTAAATCATCTGGTATATCTACTGTTAATTGACTTGCAGTACTCGTTCCTGTAAAGGTCTTGCCCGAAGCCAAAGTAAATGTACTTCCTGTAAGTAGAGTAAATGTTCCAGCACCAGTTATATCATCATCAATCTGGAGAGTCCCTCTCGGCCCATTAAAAGTTCCGTTGGCTGCTATCGTAAGTGTACTGTCAAGGTCAAGAGTGCCGTTTACCCAAGTAAGGCTTACCCCAGTTCCATCGTTGTCCGTTCCTGTTCCGTAATCCTCTATCGCCCCAGTCGCACCCGTGTCATCATCCATCTTCCACCAGTGTTGGGGCGTTACATTGTAACTTCCAGAATAAAGAGAAGATGCTTGGTCTGCACTTAAAGCATAATCAAATATTTTGACATCTCGCATTGCCCCGTCAAAAAAGGTATCTGCGGTTCCGTGAAAATCCCTTGCTCCAATAAACAATTCATCGACTGAAGCCCAATTAGCATTTGTCAGTCCAGATAAATCCCCATTTTCCGTACCATCAAGCGTCTGTGCCACTCCATTAACATAAAGAGTTGTTTGGTTAGCAGTATCATCTATGGTAGCGGCTACGTGAGTCCAAGCTGCTGCACCACTAGCCCAAACTGCCGATGCGGTTTGTGCCGTTTTTCCTTGGTTGTTCGATTCATAATAAAAATTTAACTTACCATCTGTGCCAATATAGAACTCCACATAATCCTCTGCTGCGGTATTTTTAGAACCTAAAATTTCTCTTGCAGCAGCAGGTTGACCATTATCGGGTTTTATCCAAGCTGATACTGTAAAGGAACCATCAAAAGTAGTTTGTAAAGTTGCACCTGTGGTAATGTGGTCTGAATCAGAAGCATTAAAATCAACACAACTCAGTGACAAACACTCTAACTTTCCTTGTGTTACTGTAACAGCTTGGTTTGTCTGTGTTGTGTTGTCCTGAACATTTACACTATATTGATTGTATCTCCAGTCGCCTCCTGTAAGTGTTCCATTGTGGTCTGTGCCGCCATTTGTCTCATTTACAAAATCATTAATCGTCGAACCTGCATCTGTTATCTTCCACCATCCAGTTAAATTAGCAGTTTTACTTACTAAGACAGGGTCTACATTTATTTTAGATGCGAGTATCTGTATATCTTCTATTGCCAAATCATCATTAAAAGTTTTAACGTCTGCCATAAAACCATCCCACTTTCCGTAATTAGAACCATCGCCTATTGTAAAATCTGTAAATGTTGTAGGTTGACTTGTATTATTTGCATCTGATGTGCTTTTTAAAACTCCATTCAAATAAACTTTCATATTATTTGTAGCTTCTGCATCATAAGTTACTGCAATGTGATTCCATTCAGTTTCCCAATCTCCAGCAACATTAGTGTTAGTATTACCACCTTCAAAATAACAATAAATATAATTGTTAGCCATAGTAAGATATGGATAAACTGTGCTTCCATCATTACCATCCCAAATGTTGTTTTCACCTCCACCTATTGAAAAACCAGTTTTCTTTACCCAACAAGATACTGTCCATTGTGCGTGAGTTCCAATATTGCCTACTGAGATTAAATCATTAGCACCATCAAACTCTAAAGCAGCGTCAAGATTTACATTAACGTTTGCACCAGTAAGATTTCCTTCAAGGATTCCGCCAGTGCCGTTTATTTCTATTGTCCCTGCCATTAGTCCATAGTTAAGGTATTTAACTGCCTTATTCCTCCATTCATTTTTACGGTTGTCTCATCGTTTACCTTGTAAATTCCAAGATTGGTAACTAAACCGTGATGTGTTATTTTATTTGTAGCTTGGTCTGCATCGTGCCAACACGTACCATTCGCACCAATGTGAGTATTACCATATACATCTATTGAATCAGAAGTTGTTGCTGACATCAACCTCCCTGATGTTACTGTGAGGTCTCCATATACTTTAAATGCGTTATTTCCATCTGCATCTTCCAATGTTATCTCTCTTGATGCTGTATCTGAATTTATAGTAAGGTTGTAGAATTTATCTTCTTTTATCTTCGTGATTGCATCAGTTGTAATTGTTACAGTTCCATTATTATGTACGAACCCCGTCCCGTCTGTTTCCACATTATTCCAAGCATAGTCGCTGGTTTCATTAGTAATAGTAGTAGTTCCGCTTGTTGCGTTATACGTTCCTCCATCTGCTATTGTAAGACTTCCCATACTAATTGCTGAAGCATTACCTGTAAGTGTTCCTGTTACACTTACATCTCCTGTTACTGTAAGGTTGTGATTCTGCGAACCATCTACATCAAGCGTACTAAGTATTCCTGCCGTTATTGTAACATTCCCTTCAAATTCCCTACTACCAGCAGTATCCATATTTCCAGCCAATCTGATGTCTGCACTTGAGTGATTTATTACAAGACTATGTGGATTTGAAGAAGATGTCCATCTTATCTGTGACTGCCCTGCATATGTTACTGTAATTGTACCATCATTGTTATTGAAAGTTCCCGTTACATCTATAACTCTATTAGAACGTTCACCACTTATGGTCAGAGAACCACTTCCGTCAGGTGCGTTTAAGGTTCCTGTTACTGTAACTCCTCCTGCACAAGATACTGCCGAAGAATTACAAGTTAATGTTCCGCCCGCTATGTTAATACGCCCTGCTACTGTAAGTGCATGGTTAGCTGTGTTTGTAGTTAATCCTCCAGCCGTTATTGTAAGGTCTCCATTAACAGTCAAAGCACTTTCTTGACGATATGTAGGATTACTACCTGAAGTATGAATTGTTAAATTTTGTAACTCGTCTGCCCAATTGTCTAATCCCACTAATTTATGAGTTGCATCTGCTGAACCAGTAAGTTTGATTGTTCCTGTACTGTTAGCTATATTACTATATGAATCTGGTATATAAATCACTCTGCTGTTGCCTGCATTACGACTGTTTATAGTAAGTGTGTAAGATGCAAGAGCTAATGTAGATTCGGCACCACTTCCACCCTTTTGTTCAAGGTATTGACATTCTTCGTTCCTATCTAATGTTACAGTATGACTTTCATCAATTATTACATTATCACTACCTGCTGGAACACTTGCACCTGCCGTCCCATCTTCTGCGTCAGCCCAAGTAGAAGTTGCATTCCAGACACCTGAAGTAACTGACCATCTTGCAGCCATCAGGCCACCTCACTTACGAAATCTATTTCAGAGTATATAGGAGAAGCCATTCACTAAATAGTCCCCTGTAAGAATACTTTACAATCTCCAGCAGTAATGGCTCCAGTAGCAGTACCGTCTGTTGCCTTGACTGTTACTGCAAGTAATCTTAACGCTGTTGTAGCGATAGACTTCATAGAACCTGAATTAAGTGCGACTGTTATGTCATCTCCAATCTGAACCCATTTAGAGTTTGTCACTGGTAAGGCTTCTGCCGAATCAAACAAAGAACCCCATACTTGACATGTAAGTGCTTCGCTATCATTAGCCAATACTTGTATTGATGCTCTCTCGTATGATTCTACATCTACTGCATCTATAATTGCTACATAGGTAGAACCATTCAAGGTTGTTGCATCATTCTCGACAAGCATTGTCTTTAGTGAATTGCTTACTCTTGATTTGGTTACAGTATTTGCCATTAGTCAGCCCTCTTCTTGGGCTTTCTAAGTCCTTTGGGCTTTTTAGCCTTCACTTCTTTCTTGGGTTTGGCTTTGGACTCAGGAGGTCTGCCGACACGCTTAGGAGGTCTGATGTGAGTCTTAACCCCCCCACCAGTACCTTTTGGGCCGATTTCTTTTTGCTCGACAAAGACTTTTGAACCTTTGAGCTTTTCAAGTAGGCTTTCGTCTTCAATATCACGGGTATCACCCCTGCTCCAGTTGAAGACGTTGCCGCCCTTATTGCGTAACCTGCGAGAAGTGCGCTTGCCAATATAGGTAATTTTGACCATTTAAGTAGCCTCATTACCTATCTACTCGTCCAAGTCTCTGATACTTCCTTGTGTATTAAATTTGTAACAGATTAATTCACCAGCAGTAATTAGTGCAAACTCGTGAGACATCTTTTGTGTGACTGCTACGTTTGTGCTGTCAACATAAGTTGTTGGAGCTGCAATTCTCATTGCTAAGTTATCCATATCTAACAAGTATATTCTTGATGTTGAATCGGATTCGGAAGGTGCGTGTTGTGTAAGGAAGATTGGTATTCCATCGTAGGAACCGACTCTCGAATCGAAAGCAAGTCCTGCTTCTCCAGAAACTCCATTCATACTTCCTGCTGCGCCTGGTTTTAAATCATAATTCCATCTTCCAGTAGCGACTGCGCCACTCTGCATTAATGCTTTTAAATCTTGATATGTATCATATCCAGTTAACAAAATCAAACTACTGTAGTTTACACCGTTTTCTAATGCTGATTCTATTGCATCGTCCAACATTGTTAGTGTTAAATCTGTTGGTGTATCACTGTTGTGCTGCGTAAATGCATCTGCCCAAGTAGTTAGACCTGATTTGTCCAAGTCGTAAATGTCTGCGTCACTTCTGTCATTACATAATGCGTGAGCTGCTGCATCAGATATTGTTACACGGTCTAAAGATTCAAAGTTATTTCCTGCAACTGTATCTGAGTCACCTAATAACATTGCGTCAATATAGTAAACGTGAGCTTCTGAGTTTTCTTTTCTCATAAATGCTGCTAAGTTACCAAGACCATCATCAGCTTCAGAAAGCATTGCTGCTTTAGTTGATATTTCCCAAGGAGTTACAATTTGTTTCAAAGATGCTGTAACATTTACAAGGTCTGGTTTATCTGTGTCTGGTAATGCTCCACCAGCTTCAGAGTTGTTTTCTGCAACACCAGCAGTTGTGGTGTGTCTTGCAGTCATTACTCTCCATCCAGATTGTGTCCATGGCTCTTTCTTCAAGAGCTTGAATACTTCTGATTTAGTATTTAATTGATTATACACTTTAGCACCAAACGTCGTATTGAACGCTGCTGATGGGTCGCTTGTATAAGTCAAGTCATCGGCTTTGCTGATTCCGTATCTCTTGGAGATACCGAGTTCGCCGCCGTAGTATGCGTTTACATATTCTTCCATTGTCATTCCCATGTTTACATTCCTCCGTCGTAAAGTGCTTCAATCTCTTCAAGGGATTTCTCCACATTGTTGAAATCTATTTTAGTTACTTTAGGACTGTCAGTTTTTGGTGAAGGCGTTGCCTTTCTACCAGAATATATGTTTATTCCATATTTCTTTAATGTTGTAAGTGATTTGTGGATGTCGTCAGCTTTCTCGGCTACAGATTTCTCTTCGTCCTCTGCTTCCTCTTCCTCTTCTTCTTCGAGGTCTTCTTCAGCCTTCTCTTCCATTTCCTCTTCTTCTTCGTCAGCTTCCTCTTCTTCCTCGTCGTCTTCGGCCTTTTCTTCGCCAGCCATCTCTTCTAAGTAAGACATGACTTCTTTGAGTTTTCCGAGAGTAGCTTCCATGTCCTTGTAAAGCGCTTCCTGCTTGTCAAGGTTCTCTTCTACTATAGGTTCATCGAGAGCTTCGCTTTTCTCAGCCTCTACCACTTCTTCATCGGTAGATGCCTCATGTTTAGCTCCACAAGTACATTCGCTCATGGAGGCCGTTAAATAATTTAGTATATAAAGAAAGCTCGGACTCCGTATAAACCCACTATGGTTTGAAATTCACTTGGCCTATCTTGCGACGTAACTTGAAGCCGTCCGTCCTGCCCGTAGTACCGTCTGGTTTGTTATACGTCTGGGAGAAACGACCAGGATTGTGCCATAGCTCCGCACACCACGCTCTCTCATCACGTATCCGTCGCCGTGTTCCTGCAAACTCGTCATACTGGCCTGAAATCTTGCGGGAATTTAATCGACAGTTGTTAAACCATGTCGAAGGAGGATTGCCCCTGCCTTCTCTCGGTTTAGGTTTTTTTTTGTCGTCCTCTGGTTTCTTCTGAATGAATGTTCCAAACTTTATCATGCGCATTATATCATTAAGATAATCGTTTGTCTTCTGTAAGCCCTCTGTCTTTACATTACAAGGACATTCTGCCTTATCTAATGATTTAGCTTTATCTTCCAGACTCTTACTCCAACTGTGTCCCGAATCTCCACCCATCATCTTCCACATTATGAAACCCTTACTGGGTCTCTTCTTGTTATCAAAGTTCTTACCCTGTGGGTCTACCGTCTCATGTCTCCTGTAATATTTGTGAATCTTCATCGCCATCCCATAACTTACAAATTGCTTATCTATTAAATGACGGTTTATGGCCTTTGTAACATCTCCTCCACCATAGCCAAACTCCTTGCGAAGCTCTCTACCGTATTCTGCTTCCTTCTTAACTCCCTTTGGTATCTTGTATTTTTCTATCTTTGTAAGTATGTCATCCAAAGCTTCAGATTTACCAAATCTCCTCGCTTGTATGGCCCTTTCCTGACGTATAGCTCCTTCTTTGGTATCATGGCAACCTAAGAGCTTTCGGTTCTTTTTAGCGTATAAACAATATTCACTACCCTTGCGTTCTATTATCTTCTCTACCATCGACTCGACCTCATCCAAAGTTACCTGAACACTCTTGGATTTAGCCATTGATACGTCTGTGACCTTTGCCTCTGGGTTGGCTGGATTATCACCAACCCAAGAGACAGACCAAAGAGAAAGCTCGTTGATACGATTGTGGCAGTCGTTCTCAGAATAACATACCTTCTCTTGGTCTGTGGCCTCGCCTCGAATACTACTTGCACCCGATGGCCCGTAATCCTTAATCTCCTTCCATACCTTATCATGCATGGCTATCTTGTCGTGGATACCTATCTTAATCTTGACCTTTCCGTCTTTAACCTTGTAAGCCAATGGCAAACCGATTGGCATCTCCTCATGTCTGTATGAATATACGCCGTAGCGCATGTAAAAATCCATGGCCTCTTTGATAGTCTTTGTGGGTACCATATCACCCTGTTTATCAACAATAGGGGCGGAAACATAAGTCTCCATTACTCGGTCATTATACCACTCAGGCCGATATGTAATCCAGCCCGTGTTACTTTCGTCTGCCACGACCCAAATTATAAGAAGTCATATATAAAGAAAACCAGAACTCCGTATAATTACCTGCCCATAGGTTTATATCAACCTATGGTAATGTCTAATTATGGCACAGAGTCATACACACACACAGTTAGTGGGCAAGTTCGTTCACTATCGCAAGCCAAACTACGCTTGGCAGTTCGGTAAAGTCAAGTCTGTAGTTCTATATATGCGTGGCCCCAAAAAGGGTCAATTAAAATACGCACGAATAGCAACCAGAGAACCTGTACTCAATAAAGATGGTTCAATGAGAATTGGCAAAAATGGTTATGTTAAAACCAGATGGACTGGACCATGCCGAAGAACTGATACTATCTATGAAGTACTCAGAGGAAAGAATACATGGATACCAATAGACAGGTGGTTAAAGTGAACATCGCTTGGAAGCACACTTACAAGAACAATAGAACTACTGGATATACTACTATGATAGTTAGAGCTTTAGCTAATGGTAAGTACAGAGTATTCGATAGATGCGATGAAGCAATTACTTCAGATGGAACTGGTACGTTTGAATTGTTTGAACTACTTGATGAAGCAATTAGCTGGGCGCACATATATGGAATGATGTTGGAGAACCCATAATTATGAAATGTAAACATAACATAGATACAAGCAAATCTTGTAAACACTGTAAGGCTCATTTAGACAGACTTGGAATTAAACCAAAGGTGTTTTCATTATGATTAGAAATAAGAAAGGACAGAGGCATCCTAATCCTAATGGACAGTCTTGGTGCGGGCCTACTGCATTGACAGTACTTACAGGAAAGAGATACGACATCATCGAACAAGACTTACTAAAGAGAAAGAATCGACATGGCAAAGGAAGATACGTCTTTACTTGGAATGGTGGACGAAGATACATCCCTCATAAGAAAGTACATACAATCAAAGGAATGCACAATGGACAGATGCGTGGAGCTTTACACCGATATGGATACACTATGAAAGAATCAGATAATCATGGAGCCAATCAAACATTCAGACAATGGACAAGGGCCACTCATGGTAAACGAGGAAAGACTTGGTATCTGGTTGTTGCAGGAAGTCACTACCTTGTTGTCAAAGGAAACAAAGTATGGGACACCAATACACCAGTGAAAGGAATGCCTATCACTAAGATACGATGGTACAAGCGTGCAAAGATGGAAGAGCTGTTTGTAGTAGAGAGGAGGAAATAATGGGCTACTGTGGGGACACTTTGGACAATGGCAAGTGTGAGAAATGCGATGGCCGCCATAATCTATGTGATAGAGGATTGGATATAGATACTTGGAATGGTTTGAATAATGGTTGTCCCTCCTTTTGTTATACAATTAAAGAAGCTAAAGAGTTTCAACAAGATTATGAAAAAGCCGTAACAAAAACAAAGGGGGTGAGAAAAAGTGAGACGCATCAAAATAATGAAGGCTGATAGGCAACAACGTCTATGCGATGCTAAAGCAACACGTGGCGAATTGTGTGGTTGTATGTACTGTGTACGTGAACGCACGATAGCAAACGAAGGCATTCGTCAAGTCTATGGTGATTACTAATCGCTAACGCTTGACTACCTTTCCTTGAGTCTGCCTGTTGAGTTCCTTACCTATCTTCCTTACAAGAGTAAGGCGGTTCTTTTCCAAGGACTTGGCCATAAACCTCTGTGGCCGAGTTCCTTTCTTGTAGATTGCATATCTTAACTCATCGTATTTCTTGAACTTTGTTCCTTTAAGTTCACGCCACTTATCTATCTCTGCCCCCGCACTAAAATGCTTCAAACTACGATATTTCTCTGGGTCAGCAGGAGGCCAATATTTCTTACCACCTACTGTCTGTGCTTTTTTATCTACTTTTTGTGGGCCTGTACCAAACTCGACATAACTTGCATAGTCTATTTTAGTTCCTATCTCTTTACGAAATGGTTTATCTGTGACCATAACACTTCCGAATAAATCAGAATTGACACCAATAGAATCGGCGAGATTGGAATTGGCACTATTAGCCATTGCGTCTGCCGTGTCTGTCATCGCTATGTCTACTGCCTTCTCCACATTAATACCCAACTCATCAAATAAGTCTTTAGCACCAGCCTCAAGTTTGATGCGTACTTTTAGACTGCCCATTACTTGTGTCCCAATACTGTATCTATATCATCATTACCATACTTCTTCTTCCACTTCTTTTCAATAAACTTCTCTGCCTTCTTGTAATAATCTACCCGTGACTTGACGGCCATCTGTCTGCGATGCTCTCTATCTCCATTCTTCCAATCTAATTCAGATTGACATTCCTGACAGAATCCAGAACTAAGAATGTGAACTCTCATCACACTCGCTAAACACTTCCTGCAATTCTTCATACTGCCCTCACCAGTACTGTTCGCTGATTCGGATGTAATAATGAAGTACCCATCAACCTCAGATTGTATCGAATTGCTATCTTCTTCTGCAATTCCACCAAGTCGCCCATATACAATCCGTCCGATGGTATCTTACGGGCCAGTTCCATGTGTGCGTCGCAAGTCCGAGCGTCATTGCCTACTATCAGTTTGTACTTGTACTGTCTGCCCGAAAGAAGCTCTCCCTTGGCATAGCCCCTAAGTCTACCTTCATTATAGATTGCATTGATTTCAGTTCTCGCTATCCTTACCAACTTGAAGGTGGCTCCACTGGTCACTTGACGCATCGCATCTACTATCTGAGGTACTCCACTACCTGAAGCTATCCCTGATGTGATTGCAGCACGCAAACCGTCCGTTAATTCGGACGCAAACGTATTGTAGTTCTTTGCCAGAACACCACCTGCCTTCATCGTACGCAGGAAGTCCTCGTCCTCTACATCAAAAGTAGGCTCGGCCTTCAGCAATCCTGGTTCTGTAAACGCAGACCTAACTCCATGCCGATACGCATCATCTATGTCATCCTCCAATGCCTGTTTCATTCTAGAGGCTACCATAATGGACATGTCCTCTACTGCATCTTGTAAGTCGTTAACTGAACGTGCCGTTTTTAATTCTCTAAACTCTTGGGCAAGAACTCGTCGTAGCTCCGTGGCTGCCGCTTCCATGTATCCAGAGGTTCGCTTTGCTCCTCGGCCTCCAGCGACTCCTGCAAAGGACTTCGAAAATCCTGACGCACCACCTCTGGAGATTGGGGGAGTACTAAGTTTCCTTCATCATCCAAATCCATCTCCACTCCGACATTCTGCATTTGGGTTATTATCTGGGCCTTCAAGTTCATATTGTTCAAGTACTTCGTCTCGTCCCTTTCATTAATATCGTTAAGTCTAATCTTCCATGTGTCCACTTCCATCAACTTCAGCAACGGTTTCAGGAATCCCATTTCAATACATTGCTGAGTCTCCCTGATAGTTCTGTCAAAGATAGTTATCTGCTCACCCTCTGAGTTCAATCCACCGACTCCCTGCATCTGCCCTACCACTAATGGCATCACTCCATACGAAGCATTGATGTCGTTGTTGATTCTGTCCATGTAAGGAAGCATCATCAATTCATCCATGTTAGGCATAACTGGCACAAACTTAGCCGTGTTTCCACCGTCTCGGCTACTTAGAATAGGTACAAAGTTAGGATTACGCCTTGTCTCCTCTGCAATGTATTCGCCAAGCCTGTTTAATGATTCCTCATCATGGCCTGGGACATCTAAGAAACCCTTGGGTGGTCTCTCCAATCTATAAATCTTATTTTGGAAGTTCTCAATGGCTAAAGCCGTTTCTATTTTCTTGGCAAGACCTATAATCGGCGACTGTCCATACAATCTGGCATTCGCACTGTATTTATTAAAATGAATAATCTCATCACGAGCAAACGGAATCTTACCGTCCTCACTTTCATAGAAATAGGCCATCGGTTCTAACTTCACGCCCGTCTCTGGGTTTACAGAACCACTCATAAACTCCCTACTTACAGGGTCGAACATCTCCTCGTCTTCTATGAACCTGCCAAACGCATCCACATTAAAACGCATGTGTTTAGCGTCCTCTACCCAAAGCTCCTTGACTACTTTACCACTTACACTACCATCCTCACTGGCAACTCTATCGTAAACAACACTTACCCAACAGTCATCAAACACTTCTAACTGACGTATCATCGCCTTGAAGAACTCCGAACCATTAATGTCTGCACTTCCATTGGAAGGGTCTCTCAACAGTCGCTCTACATCTCTCCTCTGCTCAGGGTCGCCATCTCCAATAGCGTGGTACTCCCACCCCTTAGCAACGGCTTGTGAGGCTATACGTGTGATTACAGTTCGTAGATGAGAATACCTATCAGCTAATTGTTCTAAATAATGTTGGTCAACAGGCGGAAGTATAGAATGCCTGTAAGCCATATCCGTACTTACTCCAGAATAAACTGGAGTCCTTGCCTCCTTCTCTATTGCCCGTGCATCCGAAGATACCATCTGCTCCAAAGCCGATGCCTTTCTGACAGGCTTGCTCCTGAAACGGTCAAAGAATCCCATTATAGTCTCTTTCTGACTCGTGGCTCCTCTATATATCTGTTCATTATAGACTCTACCAAACGACCCACCGATACTCCTCTCTCCTTGGCAACAGTTTGCATTTTGTCTTTTGTCTCTTTTCGGATTCCATAAAGCTCAAACCGTGCCATATGGAACAGGAACATATAAAGGGGCAATATAAATTTAATGGATTATATGAACCTGTAGTGTTGAATACACCCTACTTTTCGTTGCCCTTAGCGACTTACGAACACTTTTGTATATAAAAGAAAATCACAAAACAACCATTACATATAATCCCAACGAGTGAAATGCAGCCTCTTTCTTTCCATTTCCTGTATCGCAAGTTCGCACATCCAAAGCGACATTACACTGTCTGGAGTGTGTCCTTCCAATCTTCCATTCTTTCCGTAAATCAATCTGCTCAACCCATCTACTAACTTGCGCATCCCTGGCTTGGAGTTCTCTTTGGCATCCTTGTTCCAAGGAATTATGTACTTGCCCTGCTCCATCCTGACCGCAATCCCTGGAATCCCTGTGTCTACTTTGTGCTTTTCTCTACCCGTATTGTGCCCTTCCACTGGAACATTCTCCAACTGCTGCGCCGCATGCACCACAAGTCTCTGGTATCCATTCGACTCCACTATTATCTTGAATGGCCTGAATCGTTTGCTTAATTGTCTCAATGTAAGTATCTGGGCCTCCAGCCAAGCATTACCTTGCGCCTGTATCTTACCAGTCCAGTTGTAAAGAATATGACGCATCCCCGTCTCCCGATTAAACGCAACCACGGTGTAACTGGTCTCATCATTGCGTGTATCCATGCCTACTGCAAGGTCCACACCCATTATAGTTTCCCAACCTTCAGGTGCCAATCCCATAGATGCACCCTTGTCCAGACAGTCATTCAACACTGAGTAGGGAATCACCGCACTCTCTGGGTCCAATGGATTCAGTAGGTACTCAGACTCGAAGGCTCGGCTGCCCATAGTGTACTTCTCCTGCTCTAACCTTTCCATCGACCAATACTCAGGCCACCTCGGCGTGTCATCCTCCAACAACGCAGGATGGCGAATGCTGTTCCACTGTGGACTTTCACATACCCATTCAGTCGCATCGTTGACCCTTTTCTGCGTTCCAACCAATAGGATTCTCTCCCCTGGTAATCGCATCGGCATCACTACCCTTTTTATGTAATGTATCACGTTCTCGTCTGTTATAGACGGAAACTCCTGCAAAACGTCGTCCAGAATTATCATGTGAACGTGCGGACCCTCAAGGGCTTTACCAATACTCGCAGCGTGTACCCTACTACCATTCGTAAAATACTTGGCACCTTTACGCCAAGCTCCTGCATCATCGCCCTTCTTCTTGACCATCATACCACGTAGCCGCCATGACCTGCGACACAATTCCTCGAACTGTTCTAACTTATCCCACGCCTGTTCCAACGTCGCCGAAATATACAAAGCACGAAAATTGCGATGTGTAAGCATGTGATAGGCCAAAGCACTCAACCCCCAACTCGTCTTCAAGTGACCTCTGGCACATATGATTGCTGTATGAGTACCCATATTGAATAAATCTGCCCACTCCTGATGCATGTCTGATAACGGCACGAAATCCCCTGGCTCCTGCGACATGTAGTTCTCCAGCGTCTCGTTAATGAACTCTCCCATCGTGATAGGCGATTCACGCATCATATTGTAAGCCCTGTTTATCGCCGAGTTCTTGCTCTTGTCGTCCAGCTCGAACTCACTCATGTTCTTCGGAATATTCAGGATTCCTATAAACCACTATCTCTTTAACATCATAATCGTGAAACAACATCTCGTCTCCTGCCTTGTATAAGTCCTTGGTCTCGTAAATTACCTTACCATCCTTGATTATCCTAATCATACAAAAGCCTCCAAACTTACGCTCTCTATCTTACAACGCTTCTTTAATATCTTAATGTATTCTGGATTTAGTTCTATTCCTATTCCCTTTCTTCCCAGCTTGGATGCGACTCTTAACGTAGTTCCTGAACCTGCAAATATGTCAAGCACTACACACGGAACTTTATCGGCATTACAATCGCACGTTGGTTTCCAACCCAATGTTCGATATTTGGTAGTTAAAGTACCACCACTACTGCCGAGTGTGCTTTTCTCAGTCCCTCCTGTAATTGCGCCACCAGTAGCTTCAACTGCACGTTCACCGTAATTTGAACCATCGTACCCTGTTGGTTCTGGTTTAGTAATCCTTTCCCACACCTTGCCACAATCTGCACAACAACCTGCTTTTGATGTTCCTGCCTTAATGCAAGTCTCAGGCAACTCTTCTGGAAACGTAGCAAAGTGAGCCTCCTTGTAAGATTGGGTGGTTATCTTCCAAACACTACGCTTGTTTCTTCCATTAGCAATCATATTTTTATCCCGTTCAGCTATATCGTTGTCATTTCTGTCTTTGTTTTTCGTTATTCTTGAACCAGATGTAAAATTCGTTCTTTTTGGGTCGGCATTGG
>VTLG01016483.1_pt1 | contig 28396 bp, 19 predicted proteins | sample 4694571 | NCBI WGS metagenome assembly VTLG01 (sample SAMN12604809, study PRJNA352737) | marine metagenome | biome: ENVO:00000447; feature: ENVO:00000209|ENVO:00000569|ENVO:01000036; material: ENVO:00002151; isolation source: viral sequences binned using virsorter ...
TGTCTGTTAAAATAACACTGTATGATCCACTGATGGGATAGACCCAACCTTCTATTGTAAAGTCACTAGTGCCTGGTGCAAAGTCGGCTGATTGAGGAACGCTCAGGTAGTCCCCTGTACCATCAAACGCTATTGCAGACGCTCCAACTTTAGGTCCTATGATATGAGCCTGATTTTCTGCAAAGGCTTTTACATTAGAAACTCTTTTATTCGTTGTATTACCGACGGCTGTTACAGTGTGTATTCCACTAGACGGAGCATCCAGACCTTCACAACCAGCACCACAGCCACCACCGCCTCCACCACAAACTTTAATACTACCAAATGATGAAAAGCCGCCATTAGTACCATCCATACTATTACTATTGCCTGCTATAGAGATACCACCATCTCCTATTACTACAGCAGTCGAAGCAGAAACACTTTCTCCTGTTACTGTTCTTACACCACCGCCTCCGCCACCACCGGCAGCTCCACCGGAGCCAACAGTACCACCACTACCAGTACTGCCACCACCACCGACAAGTAATATGTCACAAGTTAAAGCTCCGCCAGTAGGTGCAAAAGTACCATCGGCTAGAAAACTATGTACTTGATAAGTTGTAGGACCTGATGTATAATTGGTTATTGTTCCACCACTTGCTTGAGCAGATGCAGCTGCATAACGAACAACAACTATACCTGAACCACCTGTTACCGAGGCGACATTATATCCTGAACAACCTCCAGCCCCGCCACCAGTATTAGCTGTTCCAGCTGTAGCAGCCGAAGCATTATTACCTGCACCACCATCGCCACCACCACCATTACCACCAGAACCTGGATTGGGTCCTGCATCAAGTCTTGCACCGCCGCCACCGCCACCACCATAATAGACGTTAGCACCTGTACGATAATCATTTTGTATTCCAATTCCACCATTACCACCTCCAGTACTTGGACTAGGCGATTGGGACGCAGTTGTTCCGGCCGCACCGGCACCACCCCCACCACCAGCACCAGAACTTCCTGCCGCGCCTGAACCACCGCCACCAGGATATCCATAAGTACTTCCTTCACCAAAATCACTACTACCGGCGGCACCACCAGAGCCTCCACCACTACCTCCACCAGCAGCAAAGTCTCCCAAGTCACTTGTAAAATTAGTAGCTAGTGCATCATTAGAAAGTGGTAGATAAAAACCATTTGTTCCAAACTTGAGTGTTGGTTTTATGTCTGCGGGATTTAGAGGTTCCCACTGATTTGTCTTTGTATTAGTTTCTCCAAAAGATGCAGGAGTAAGTGCTGTACCATCTACAAAATAAATTTCAGCTTGATATCCATCAAAATCTTGTGTGCCACCACCACCCAAAATACCTCTAGAAATATATAAGGTTTCATTACTATTAACACCATTTGCATTTTGGTCAAAGCCTTGACCCATACTATCATAACTGCTATCGCTCATATCTGCTTTAGCTACTCTTTCACCATTAATATACAAACGCCATCTATCATCAGCATTAGCATTGTTTGTGTCAGAAACAAATGTGACATGGTACCAAGCAGATGGGTCCCGAAATAATTGAGTTGTGGCAATCTGTCTAGATGCAGGCGACCCACTTCCATAATATCTAAAGTTTAGTTTATCTTGGTAGAGCATACCTCCCCAAAATCCACCATTATCTAGATTATTAGTTCCCCAATAAAATAAAGAGCCTTGATAACCACCATTTCCGATTTGACCACCGAGTTTAAACCATGAACTCCAAGTCCATGTAGTTAAACTAGTTCCGTCTTGTAGGGGAGTTCTGGAAAGATAAGCATTAGATGCTCTATCAAACCGACCGGACTTTACTTCAAAGCCAGTATCTGGAGTTATTGCGTTAGCGTTTTGAAGAAGAGCCATATCACGCAAACACCGCCGAGGTCGTCAAGTAAGCATTCGTACCATTATCAAGATACGATACAAGATACGTCCCAGCGGTAGAAAGCGTAGAAGCTAAATTGGCATCGCCTTTTGTATTAGCATGAAGCGAAATTGTATGACCGCCGGCATTATCCATAAGAATATATCCGCTCTGGCCGCTTACATGATTGGTAAAAGTTAGGGTAACATTACCTGTCGGAGTGCAGGCAAAGTTGTTACCACCGTTAAGGTCAAAGGAAGCATCGTTATCAGTTACCATTGTACCTCGTTGTGAACCAGACCAAGTTTGGTCATCGGTTAAATCGGGTTTGGCATCTAACTGCGTCTGGGCATTAGACGACAGTGTATTGATGTATTGAAATTCTGTACTTGTTACTGTACCATCAGCAATCTTTGTGGCATCAATTGTGCCAGCGAGCATATCACTATTAACTTGGACTTCAGCAACTGCACCAGCCGTTGCAGCACCCAACACTCTGTTATTAGTAACAGTGTCTTGTATTTTTGCGTATGTAACATTATCATCTAAAATCATTACTGTCTCTACAGCATCATTAGCAATAGTAACAGCACCAGCAGATGAGATAGTAGCATCACCAGACATAGCGACATTACCAAAATCAGAACCATCAGCAACCATAATGTTGCCACTAGTTGTTGCTAATGAGTCATCTATGTAAGCTACTTTAGCCGCTGTTACAGCATCATCTATTATTTTTGAAGTACCTACAGAATCATTACTAACTTCTGGGTCTCTTGTAGCCGGCGCTGTGCCGATATAACTACCAGCCATATTAGACGTCCTCTAAAAATGATACGATACAATCAGCGGATGAACCAGCACTTGCAGCCACTGTTAGAGTATCAAGTCCAGTTGATGTTCCTTCCATTACTATTTTCTGTCCACTTACAACTTTTAATGCACCACCAGTGGGTACAGGAGCACCTTTAACTATGAATATATCGTCTGTTCCTCCAGTGCCACCTGAGTTTTTATTAAGTTTGACAGAACAAGTAATATCACCAGCTGTGGTATTTGCAATATCTATTTCTAGAAGAATTGTCTCTTTATCCAACAGAGCTGTGTACATAGTTGAATATGTACCACTATCTATTGCAATATTTGCTTTTGATACGCTTTTAAAATCGTTTGCCATAATTCGTTACCTTTTATCCTAATGCTACTGCCATAGCAATAGTAAATCCTTTTGATGATGAAGCATTGACAGCTTCAACTAAATCGCTTTCTGCGAAAGTCTTTGCGCTCATGTCACCCACATCAGCAGACGTACTATTATAAGTAGTGCGGAATGTCTCCAATGTATCAGTTGTTGTTACTTCTCTATCGGCCATCGTCCATTACACTCCCAAGTACTTGTCTAAGCATTCCTTTTATTTCAGTCAATTCTTCTTTTATACTATTTATATCGTTTGTATTACTTTCTAATTGATGTTTAGATGCTTCTCTTAACTTACTAGCATTAACTGCTGCCTGATAAGCGTTATGGTCTACATTTAATACTGCTCCAGTAATTCCATCCTTTATGATGTCTGTACGACCTTCAACATATTTCGCTGTCATACGTTGTTCGTCTGCCATCTTATGTCGCCAAAGCTATTGCTCTGAAATCCTTTATCTGTGGCGGGAATGAACTATTTGAGCCCTGCATCACTATCTTAACAGCGAAAGCATTAAACTCTTGTAGAGCAGTACCTGTACCATTCGTTTGTTTACCAGCAAGATAACCATACTCTTTAAAATCATTTCTGTTTTTAGAAGTAGGCACCGTAGGTGATTCTGTTAATAAAGTCCAACCCAAATCTTCAAACGGTACCGCCGCATCAACACTCTGAGTCTTGTAAAGAATTTTAATATCAGAGGATGACATCTTAACAGCATCAAGATAAATTTTCAATGATGTAGCCGCAGTCTCCAATGTAATCTTCTTTGTGATGTAAATGGCTTTATTATTATCACCAACTGCTTCAGTTGATGGTTTGTAATTAGTAAATGTAGTATTCACATCAGCAGAACTATCAATATTATTCAACCGTGACATTACACATATTGCTAACATTCTTTGAGTGTCTATAATAGGACTTACATTGTCTTTAGTTGTACTCATAGTCATAGCCATTCTAAAAGACTTATTACCAGCCAACTCATTTGTTTCGTTAATATTTGATGCAATCATATGAGGAGCATCAAAGTAATAATCCTCGTTTAACGGAACATCAATAGCAGCATTAGCTGACAGTCGTGTAAAGGACTCTTGTGTAGAACCAACTGTTGTTCCTGTTACTGTTTGGAGTTTAGATGTAACAGTTGTATATGGCATTTCCATTGTCTGTACAACTGGTTGTAATACGTCATACTGAATATTCTTTGTAGCAACAACATTAGACCCACCGCCTGTAACTGTAGTTGTAGCAGCTGTACTTGTAGCTACAAGGAAACTATCCAACTCAGGATTTTGAACAGCGGTATGTGTCTTGTTTATCTCTATCAAAGGAATGCCACCAAACATATACAGAGATAGAATACTATCATCATCGTGTGCCGCAGCAGTTGTAGCGTTACCATCACCATCAACTGTGCCTCTTGTACACCCTGTTAATTGTGTTGTACCTGTCTTACCTGTATATGTGATAAGTTCGTTATCAATTTTTACTGTACCGCCAGGTGCGCCAGGAAACAAACTAACATCATCAGCAGTAATAGTTGTAGCAGCATCTGTCAAAGAACCATTCAACGCTGTTGGGTTGATATCAGAAATAACTTGTTTGATTTCTACATTGTTATCGGCATCATAGTTAGCATGGTTGGTAAAATTCACTTTTACTTTACTTTGCCCACTAACTGCTTCAATCGGGTTAGCAGATAATACAGGAATAAGTCCGTTACCAGTTGTGCCCTGTGTTTCTATTTCAGTAAACGCATCATTGACTAATACAGGAAGTCCTGATGAAGTGGTCTCAAACTTCGCACGCCGTAGTGTGAACTTCATATCTTCAAACTGAGATGCAGTCCAAGTAGAAGCGTTCTGCGACTTGAACAAAGAACCAAGTGTCGGTTGTGTCGAGATGGCTCGTGTGCCACCGATATCTGTTTCACCAAGTCGTGATATCCAAATCTTATATGTCGGACTATCAGATGCCACCACAATGGCATACTCTAATTCTTGTCTTAGATACACTGGTGAATCAAAAGTAAACTTAGTAGCAGTTGTACCATCTGTAGGATTCACATTCACATCTGCTGGTGTTAATGTCTTGACTGAGAATGGTAATACCTCACTAGAAGGATAACCATTCACAACACTTCTGACTTCTACCCATACTGGTAGAGTATCATCTTTGTGTGAGAAGAAAATATCAACACTGGTAATAAACATACCACCTTCATGGTCACAAAGAATCGTCTGAGCAAGTGGGTCATACCAAGCACCTACACTACTACCACCACCACTTCTGGTAAATGCTCGTGAATCAAAAGTTTGTGTTCTTGTGATAGAGGCATTTCGTGTTGCCATTATCAATTCTTGTTTAGTCTGTTTATGACCAATAGCAAGATATTCTTTTTCGGCAGAAGTATTCACAAAACCTTTTATTTTAGAGTCTGTGGCACTATCTGTCAATCTAAATGTTCGGCGACCAATACGGAAGCGTTTTGTTTCTGAACTTGGTATATTGAAACGACCATACAATGTGCCAACCGTATCTGTAATCATTGGGTTGCCATATGCAGCATCTTCAACAGGTGTACCTGATAGCCAGTTTTGAGGTTCATCATACTGCTGGATAATTGTACCGTCTGCCGCAACTGTGCCGCCAGTGTTTCTAGTAATACCTGTGAATGTTGTAGCAGTCTTACCAGTATAGGTCATCTGTTCTTGTCTGATAAAACCAATACCAAATCTGTCAACTTCAGTTATATCACCAACTGCTAATATGCCTGTATCTGGAAAACCAGCTGTCGATGCAACGGTAACTGTTGTGTCTGCCTTAGCAAGGTTAGATGACAATGTAGTATCAGAAGCACTTCCGAGTATTGGTTTACATTCTGGGTTTACATCAACACCATCAAAGAAAGCATAGAGCCGTGTATTTGGTTTCATACCTGTTACGGTAAAGTTTATCTGTGACCTTCTAATCCAAGGCACGATTTCAATATTCGTTACACGGTCACCAGCACTAATATTATCAATACGTTCTACCAAACGAGTGTTGACACCTGTTCTCTGTTGTCTTACATCAACAGACCACCAACTACTTTCAACTCGTCTAATAAGGTTTCCTTCTGAGCCAGAACCGTTGGCATTAGTTTCAATACCAGACGATGAACCACCTCGCCGGTTTCCTGTCCAAACATCATTCCAAGAATTCCAAACTGTACCTAAAGCGCCCGCTTCAGTTTGTTCACGGAGTAACTGTTCATAGTTACCTTCTACGTTTATTGTAATAGAAGGAATACGGTCATCATCCATCCACACATCCGTAGCAGGTTCAAGAGTCAAATCTCCTATCCATTCCGTAACACTGTATGGGTTAACACTTTCTACACGACTTGCATAAGGTTGAATAACCTCATCTTGTTCAGTGTATGGCAACATTAACAAGTCACCAGTTTTCGTGTAACCTGCTGTTGTTCTTCCTGAAGCTGTTGTTGCTTCTTCTATTAGTTTTACACCTGTCTGAACACCAACGGGTCTCAAATGACCCTTAGATGGATCAACAGAACAATGATAATCTGGATGTTGTGTTTGTCCAACATTATGGCCATAAAAGTTATCAACTATGAAACCAGACTTGAATCTATTGAGACCATCACCATCAAGAATCATATAACTATCTGTTTCTCTTTCTAGCATACCCAATGTAGTTGAGTATTCTAGTTTGGCAATTCTAGTTTCTAGTTTACCAATATCTTTCATCGTGTAGCCTTTATTGTTCATATAGGCCACCATAATATCTTCCGGTTTGAAAGTATATGGAGGAATATTCATCTTGACTACTAGCATATTGATATTATCAGTTGCTGGCCAAATAGGTTCTTCAGCAGGCACACCCTTTACGACTGTCCATTCAGCTCTATTTGTAAGATAGAGTAAGTCTCGGCGAGATAGATAAAAATCAAAGTCTGCTGTTATGTTACCATCAGGTTCAACTAAGTTGCCGTTGATAGCACCTGTACTTTCAAAGTTTTTGTTTCCAAAATTGAATGGAGATGTTGATGGGGTAGTTTGGTCATTAACTCTAGGACGAAAATCTAAAGAGTCTCGCAAAGCATACAAACCAACAGGAGCTCTAGATTCAATATCTACTCTAGATGCCTCGTAATCTGGAATCTCATCGTAGTCTACTTGACCACTATAAGAGTCTACTGAGAAATAGTCACCCGTACCAGCGGTGAAGTAATCGTACACGATAAGCAAACGACCAGTGGGCGTTTGAACATTTGGTTTTCTATGAATACGGCCAATGTCATAGAAAGAATCTCGTTGGCCAGTATCTAATGAAAAACTACTTGTTACCAATCTATCACCAACTGTTACTGCTGTTATATTTGCAGTAAATGCTGAAGTTCCACCAGTAACACTATCCAAAGTAGTAAATGTTCCGGCCAACTTCACATATGTTAATGTAGATGCTGAATCACTTATTATACGACCAGTTGCACCCGATACACTACCTGTAATAATTTCACCTACAGTAAAAGAACCTGTGGCATTTGATGTTGATAGTGTAGGAGCAACAGCATCAGTTGCATTACTTGTTGACTCATAAACAGCGTGTAGTTTATAAGCATCAGCATAGCTCAAAGAAATAGTTGGGTCACTAAGTCTTTCACCATACACGTTCTGATATGTACCAGCGCCTGTATGGGATTGTATTTGTTTCGTTGTCATCTTCTGAGCAGTTTTACTTCGTTGTGTTGAAGTAGCAATATTAACTGTGCCCATAAGTTCTACAGCAGTATTAGCACCCATTACAGTGGCATCAGTAACAGTCAAAGTTACTGTACCAGCACCAGCAGCGGTAGCAGAAATATCCACAACATCACCAATTGCCGCAGTACCACCAGCACTACCTGTAACGGTCATACAGTAATTTCTACCTAAACTAGGTGATACCCAAGTCTGACCAGCGGGTACTGTGAAGGTAGCAACACCACCAGCAGTAGCCGTAGTTGTAAACTGTTTTCTAAAAGCATAGTTAGTATCTGTTGCACCACCAGAATCTAAGAGTGTCTTAATGTTGTCTTTCGGCATTTTATATACAAGGACAGTTTCTTCAACTTCTTGTACAGCGCCACGGAGTCTGTTGACTTGAACCGATGTGACAGCACCAGTGACACCAGCACCCAATGTTATTTGTGTATCACTTGTTACAGCACTAACTCGTCGCTCTTCTAAAGCACCGTTAGTGCCAGAAGGTATCTCAATAATATCTCCTACAACCAACTCACTAGTAAACTTGGTGTTTCTACCTGTACCGCCTGTGCCTGTAAAATCAACAATACCAGAAATAGTTTCTGATTCTGTAAGGTTGATATCTGATGTATAATCAAGACCAGTAGTAGTGTCCATAAAGATTTGCTTCGCATCGCGAGCAAAGCTCTTTCTATTAGTAGCAGTTGTATTTGTAGTTGCCAGAATAGCACCAGCAGCAGTATCAGTAGTTACACTAGAAGTCCAATTTTCGCCGCTAATAAAATCACCTTGTTGTTGTTGAACTTGAAACTGAGCAGCCGCAGTAATACCAGCAACGACAACGCCAGTTGCCCCACTAGATGAACCTGTAACAACCGCACCAGTTGTAAGTGTACTAGAACCCCCAACATCAACAGTGTTGAACATTGTGATATCAAACAAGTAATGGTCAAAGATTGCTTTAGTTGTACCAGTATGTACGCCTATTGTACCAGAACGATATTCAAAAGAACGGGAACGAGCAAGACCTATCCAAGAACCAGAAGCACTTCCTCTTGAGGATGTCTGTTGGTCATAAAGTCTTACATCTTTAAATGGGTCAACAACTGAACCCACTAAACTAACGTCTGGTTGTCCATAAACATTAAATACTTGAGCATAGTTACCTAGACTTGCAGGAACACTATCGTTCTGTATATTTTTAGTTGTTCGAGCTTTATCTACATTGACATATGAAGAATTCTGTAAGTCTACTTCATAACCATCAATGTAAGCTTTGCCGGGTGATATGATTAGAGTATCTTTAGTTTCTACACCACCTTGAGCAGCTGTATAGACACCACGGTTAGTTCCATCGTTTAGATTTTCTCTAGCATCAATATCAAAATGATTTACAATATAATCACCAGACTCGTCATCAGTGCGACGAGCAATCATATCTTTAACAATGCTGTACTCAGTAAACTTAGCTCTGTTCTCAATAACACCAGCGTTTAATCTTGCCAGTTCTACAAAGTTAGTATCATCAGTTGTAGTTAGTGTCATCTTCGCCAAAGTCAATGTCATCTTGAAACGATGAGCACCTTTAGCCGCATAGTTAGATGAACCCTGAGCGTTATCTAATAGGGACGGATCTTCTTCAGGAGTAATGAGCGATTCTGTTACATTCCAACCAACACGATATGATGGTGTATTAGTGTACTTGTCCAGAATGATTGTTTGTTCTGTATTCTGAACCATGAAACCACGGACGTAATAGATACCCGCAAGCACCGTGACAGCAGCGCCAGTTGCTGTAGCACTTGAAGCTTGGGCTGTGGCAGAAACAACACCAGAACCATAAGACGAAATTGCCTTATCTGCACTGATGTATTCGCCATCTGTAAATACAACCGTAGAGTTGTCTGTTGTTGAAGTAGTAATATACTTTATAAACAGAGTGTCGGGGTCACCTGTTGCCGAATCAGCAACAGAATAATTTATAACTTTAGCAGTAACACCGGATGTTGAACCGGTGATAGTCGCACCAACATACTGACTAAGGTAAGTTGATACTGTACCACTACCATAACTTGCTTGAAGTTTTAGTGCGTGGTAATTTTCGTCATAACCCACACTGCCAGGGATGACGATAGAACCTTCTTTAAATACATGATTGCCAAACTGCTCAATCTGATTCTGTAAAATAGTTTGAAGGGTTGTTAGTTCTCTTGCTTGGACGGCGAAGCCTGGACGAAACAATACTCGATAAAAATCGTCCGATAAACTCCAATCGTCCCAATACGGCGATACATTAAAATCTGTTTTTGCTGGCATATTAGAACTCTATTATAAGTTTGATGTTTTCTGTTTGGTCAGATGCCCTTGTAATAGGCGCCCTGTTCTCAACGTAGATAGTTCCACCTGAGTAGTATGCTATTTCTGGGTTAGCTAATGAAGCAACCGTACCCGTAGCACCACCATTACCTGTAACTGTTTCTGATGTTGCAAAAGCAACAAGATTGTTTTGAGTGGCACCAGCAGCCGTTGCTACACCAGTCCATTCAGTCTGTATGTACTTAAGCACTTTACTTGAAGCATCAAAATCAACAACAAGGCCTTTAGCACCAGATGTACCACCTGTAATAACCTCATCATTTACAAATGCACCTGGAGTACCACTGAATGTCATAGACTTCAAAGCATTTAGTGTAGCTGCAGAAGCAACAGTAGTTGTGCCATAGTTAAATGGGTCTCTTACAACACCAATTCTTCGGAAGTCTTGGTCTACAACAAAGTCACCAGAACCGGCAGTACCAGCAATAGTACAATTAGACATTACATAAAAACCACCAAGTTCTGCAACAGCATCATAACCATGTCCATTTTTAGGACCGATAATAGGTGTAACTACTGCACTTGTCGCTGGTGTACCAATACCACTAATAGCGTCTATGTTACAATCAGCGAATGTGTATCCTGTACCAGCGTTAGTTGATGTTACAGTACTAACCGAACCACCTGCCACCACTAAAGTAAATGTTGCACTTGAACCATCACCACGAAGCGTTTGTCCTGTATATGTACCGTTTGTGTAACCGGCACCAGCGTTAGCGATGTGATACAAGTTTACAGCACCATCTACAGCAGCAGCCGAAACTGTGTTGTCTGTATGTACTGCCATAAAATCTGTAGTTAGGAAATTAGATGTTTCAGTAGAAGTAAACGAATACATATACTTCCAAATGTAACTATCAGCAGTTGTGAATTCTGTCGTTGCTGTACCTGTGGGTTCTGTAGTAGATGTACCACCACCATTATTCCACATACATTTGTAAACATTACCCGCTGAAGTTCTAACATACATTTTTGTGGTGGTAGCAAACATATTAGTACCACCAGCAACGGTCGTTACTGTAGAACTGTTGACTGTTGCACCGTAGTCACCACGATAGTAATCATAAACTGTACCTGTCGTCCAGTTATGTCGTGGGCAAGCATATGAAACATCACTAGAAGTTATTTTTTTGGCGGCAATCATGTCTCTGAAATACATCATTTCATCCACGACATTATCAATAGGTGTGGGAGGAACACTATCTGTTCCACCACCTGCACCAGCACTAAATGGTTGCGGCCTACCTACAAATAGGTAGTATACTGTAGGTGTTGCTTCTCCAAATGACTCATAGAATTGAAGAGCATTATTGAGTCTGAATTTATTTGTTACGATTGCTGCCATAGCATTATTTCCTGAAATTATTTATCTCTATTATTTATAAGAATTGTTTAGGTCTTATAGAGAGTTACCTCGGATGGAGGACTGATATTATTGTGTCTGTTTGGATAACTTGCAAAATCTCCAAAGGTAAGTGATGTTCCATTCTCATCTGTTGCCATATCCATTACCCTATAACCAGTAACTAAGTATTGTCGTTGGGCCCATCTTACAGAACCAACATAAACACCACTGGAATGACCAGCAGCAGCTGTACTGTGTTGGCCTCTAGTACAACCGGTTAAGTCATTGGTTGATTTGCCTGTGTAGTCTATTAACTCATCACCTATTTGTATCGTACCAGATGTCGGATAACTAGAAGCATCAGTAAGCGATATTGTAACAGCCGAATCGTTAATAGTTGTTGCTAATGTTGTAAACTGTATTTGAGTTACATAAACAGGTATCGCTGAGGCGCCAGAACTATTAGGTGTAAAGGTTAATGAAGATGCAGCAGATGCCACCATACTTGGCCTAAACATACTGAGTTCTATAGTTTGTAGATTTGGTCTAGCACCACTTAAATTGCCATATGCCTCATTTTGATAATCAATGTGTATGCGTTGATACAGAGTGCGGTCTCTAACACCACGTAGACCATAGACTTCTACTACTGTAGTTGTAATTGACCCATTTGTTATCGTTTCATTAGCGGCGAAAATACCAGTCAATGGAACATACGTTATTATTCTAACACTCGCTTCTGAAGTTTCATCTATCGTAACCTTACCGGTTGCGCCTGATGTATTGCCTGTAAGAGTATCACCCACAGCATAAGCAGTGCCCGTCGCAACTCGCATTGCCGGGTTGTAAAGATTTGCTTTGCCGGCAGGTTCATTTGCTTCGTCTGTTGGTGTTGGGTTAATAGGTACTTGATCCACTGTACCCAACCGCATACCCATTAGAGCGTTCCAAACAAGACCGTAAGCAGGACCAAGTCCTATAACTGATGTGATATTAGCCAACTGTACAAGTTGTGATGCAATATCTACTTGTCCAAATACTGCCCAACCTGCTGGGTGGACTGTACCCAACAAGTCATCGCGCCAATCAACAATTGACGATGCAGTTTTAACTACATAAGAATAATCTTGATAATAATAGTCATCTTGTATCTTCATTGCTGAGTCAGAAATGAAACCATCTTGGTTCACAAAACGACCTGTTCTATCTACTTTAGTTCCGTTGAGTCCAGGAATATTAGTTTTAGTAAATGAATTTATTACAGCAGTTTTAGTTGATGCACCGCCTGTAATAGTTTCTCCTGGAATAAATGGAGTTGTGGATAACTGGTCCATTCTAATAATGCCGATGTCATCTGTCTGAGACCTGAATCGTGCAGTTGCACCAGATGTACCACCTGTTACCGTTTCGTTTAATGTAAAAGTACCACTAATCAAAGTACAAAGGAAGTTTGTAGTAGTAAGAAACTTTAATGACTCTTGGTCTGTATAATGAGCGCCCTGATTGATAATATCAACAGCATCAATAACACCCACACCGGTACCTTTTGCTCTTACTGTACCTAAAGTACCACTAGATGAGGTAATAGTCATCGTGGGTAGTGATGTGTAACCATAACCTCTACCTGTTACTCTAACATCTGTAATATCACCATTACCAGTTCCACTTTCTTGTACGATAACAGAACCAACATAACTATCTGTTTCTGTTGTAGCGCCTTCTAAGATAAACCTATTATCGGCGACCATACCCAAATCTTCTTCGTTAGCCAGATAGTCTACCACTGTATTTGTAACCAGTGTTGCTTTGAACCCGGATGTTCCGCCAGAGAGTGTTTCTCCCAGAGTAAATGAACCAGACAGAGCATTGTAAGTTATTGTTTTAGTATCTAATTCTATTTCGATGACTGTAGCAGTTGCCTTTGATGTAAGACCTGTTAGAGTCTCCCCTATCTGAAATACCCCTGTGGGTATTTCATAAGTCATCAACGAGGACTCTAATATAATATCACCAGGCGCACCAGGAGTATCTGGTTCTAAATCTATTCTGAAGTTACTGGTTAATGTTCCTGTCTCTGGAGCAATACCGCCGTTGACTACTGATATCTCACCTTTGAGGTTGACGCCATTTGTATTTGCATTATCTACGACAAGAGCATCACCTATTTCATAACCAGAACCGGGGCTATCTACAATAATGGAACCAATCTGACCTGATGTCGTGTTAAGAATAGAAACTTGTCCATCATTACCTGTATCAGCACTAACACTAATACCATCTGTAGTTGCGAAGTATTGACTAGACTGAAACGCTGTTGATGTAGTATCTGCCTTATCAATGATAGACATAATCTTAGCATCAAGGGTAATGTTGCTATCTGTGTTATCAGTAGCACTAACATTGTGTCCTGTGGCAAAAGTACCATCTACACTACCAGGGTTCAGAATAAACTCTGTGACTGTTTCACCACTTAGTCCATATTGAAAGATACTATCAATAACAGCAGTCGCTTTATTGATAATACTATAACCCATATTGTAATATGCACCACCATCAAGAATACTAAGGTCAACAACCGCATTTTGTGTAATAGTCTGACCCACCATATTGACTAAGTTATCTAAACCAGCTTCACTATCCTCTGTAAGTATCTGAGCACCATCTTCCATCAATATGAATATCTCACCAGTAGCAGCACCCGCATCTTCCATAAGAATAGTAGAGTTGATAGCATAAACACGGAGAATAGTATCATCAGACCATTGGCCATCTGATACTCTCAACATATTTTTCGTGGGATAAGATAATTCAGCTTCTTCGTTTAGAAGTATTCTAAAGAATAACTGATGACCTTTCTTTGTGCCTTTTGCACGATAAAGGTCTTTAATGCTCTTGAGTAGTTTCCTCTTATCTAACCCTGTTGTAAGGTTATCAGGAATAGTCCGCATAAACGCTTCTTTAAATTCTGTAAAGAAACTATCAATAGTATTATCAACATCCATATAGTCCAGAAGTTGCATAACATTCTGAACTGGGTTAGCGGTGTAAGCAGCAATATTGCCAGATGCTCGTGATGTTTGTCCGACAACTTGTTCACCGATAAGAAACTTGTTTTGTGACGATATGAATAAACGAGAATTAGCAGTTATATCTTCTACACGAACTGTAGCGGTTGCCTTAGAAGTAGAACCAACAATAGTTTCTCCATTTATAAAGGCACCGTTTATTCTTGCTGCTTCTGAACCTACAGCATCATAATCTTCTAGTAAAATAGTATCGTTAGATTCTCTGTACCTATTTACGTTTTCTTGGGTAATGTAAGTGGTTGAACCTTCTTCATAAAGTATAGCGTCTTGAGATGCTAGAGCATTTAGTTTGAGCTCAGCAGACTCCATAAACTCATAATAAGCTTTCAGAAATTGTAGAAAGTCTGGATGGTCAGCCTGAACAAAATCAGGTTGTTGACCTGCTACCTGTGTTGATACTTTACTAAAGATTGTTGCCATTATGTTCTATTATATGAGCTTGTCGTAGCGTATTGTGTTCCGCCATCAGACGAACCAGCAGCCACTGTGTCAGCAGTACCTGTAACTGTTAAATTGTAAGTATCTATTTCCAATACTTGATTTCGTACAGGAACAATATCATTAGAATCTGGTTGTACAGTTATTCTAATATATGTCTGTGTTGCACCATCATAGTTTTCTACAGAAGCAATATCTTCTTTAGTCAACACAATATCACCTGTAGTATAATTAATAGTTCCAACAGGAGCTGCCTTGTAGACTTTACTTGAACCAGAAACGTAATATGACTTTACAATGCCAGCACCATCATCTTCATAATAATAAACATTTGCATCGCCAGTGTATTTGAAACCAGACGATGAAATAACACCACCAGCAGTTGTACCTGATGTAGAAGCAGCATGACCACTATGTGGGTTGTAAATATCATTTTCAAAATTGATTGTGTACTTAGTTGCTGTTCCAAGAGTCGGTAAGAATGTCTTACTAATTTTAATAGTTGTAATATTAGAAAGTATTGAAGGGTCTACTTCATCTATCATTGTAGTGAAAGGTGAATATCTAAATATCGCTTCGTGTTTCTCTAAGTTGTCATCAGAGAATGTACCGATAGCAGTCGTAACAAGTGCCGCTAAACTTTCTTTTGTTTTGTCTGTTAATGTGTTGTTAAACTTAAAACTCACATTAGCTACAATTTTAGTAGTCTCTGGGTCAACAATCTCTGGTGTAATAGATGCCACATTATAATCTTCTAATGAATTAATGATAGATGTCTTAGTGGAGGCAGTAAGGGTATTCCCTGCCTTCGGACGAATACTAATAAACACTTTACCATAAACAGCCGGGTTGGCGTACTCTCCTCCCCACACAGCGATACTTTCCACGTTGGGGTAGATAGTGGGTACGATAGCAGCATAATCTTTCGCTGTGACCGTCCTATTCTGTGCAGCATAACTAAATGGGGCATTGTACTTTATAGAATCTTCTGTTTCTATCGCAGCACCACCAGCAGCTGCCGTCATCGTAGTTGTAGTGATATCATTAAACCCATTTATTGAACTAGCCGCCGTAAACGACACAGCTCCATTTGCCACTGTTCCATTAGTAACCACATATTTCAAAATAACAATATTTCCGTCTGTCAACGCTTTTCCAACTACACCATCACCAAAATAGACTTCCCACTCATCATTTACTGTTTCTTGGCAGAAGTAAGCCGTTGATGTAGAAGTAATATCTACTAGTGTGGTTGCTTTAGTATAAGTTGAGGTTGTAGTATCAGAAGCACTTGTTTGGACTTGAACCTGTAATGTGGACATATCAACATTATCATTTGGCAAAATAAACTTTTGGTCTGCATCTGATGTGTCTACTGTGAAACGAGTTGTTACCCATGAACCTTCATAAACAGGAATACCCGCTGTCGCCCCAAATACATAAATGCCAGCAGTAGGTTGAATAATTCTTTCTGTAATATTCACGAATTGATAAGTAACGCCATTTATCGTTGTAGAGAATGTGTAACCTTGTGGCATTGTAATGTTTGAAGTTGTAGCATCATTAACTTGAACCTTCACATAAGCAATTGGTGCTTTTACTGATATTGGTGTGTAACCTAATGCCTTTGCATGAGAAGAAACTGAGTTTCTTTTCTGTGCCGTATCTAGGAACATTTCGTTTGCCATCATATTAGCAAGAAATGCGTTATAGTGTGTATTGTAAGCAAGAGTGTCTAACAGAATGTTCATACCTGATGCTTCAAAGTCATAATCAGTAAATTCTGTCTGACCTTTTAGATATGTTTGTAGATTAGACTTAATACTGTCAAAGTCTAACTCTGTAATTGACATTTTGCCTTTAGTGTTTATTCCGGCAGCCATTATCGTATTCTCTTGAGAAAGATATCTACTTCCTCTGTTCTATCTGCTGCATTTTTAATCATAAATTCTATTTTGCAATGCAGAGTGTTATTATCCAAATTCACATAATCAGGATCATCAAAATAAACACCAGTCACATCAACTCTGGGTTCATATTTACTACATTGGTCTTTTATTCTAGATTCTATCAATGCCATTAGTGGGGGAGTAAAGTTTTCAAATAATGCCCCCCTAAGACCAACACCTATTTCTGGATGAAACGGTTTATCACCAGGATTCATCAACACCAGATTCCTGACGGCACGTTTAATATCCTGAACGTCGGTAACTGTAGATACATCGCTCGTAACGGGATTACGAGTAAAATACAAGTTCAAATCCTTGTATATGAAGTTATCTCTTTTACTATTGTTTACGGATTGTGCATCAGTGAATCCGGCATTGTATTCTGTTGCTGGCATTTCTTATATTTATCTATTTTCCTTGACCTTTGTACTTTTTGAAACTTCGTTTCTTATGTTTATTCTTGGGTCTAGACCTAGTTGAATTACCAATGGATGTTCGTTTCCTAACTGGGTCTCGGTTTATTGCATATGGGTTTTGTTTTGCTTTTTTCAACTTTTCTTTTTCACCTTCTTTTTCGCTGTGCCATTATGATGATGGTGATGATGGACATCCCTCACCTTATCTTCCTTCTTCCAGAAGATTTGCACTAGTCCATAAATTCCTAAAATTGATAATACCAACTTAACTGGAATTATCCATACTAATACTGCTACTATAATAAGTATCGCACCTAAACTCAAATCTCTATCTTTCAATTTCTCAATTAACATCAAACTTTTCTCCTTTTATAATTAACCTACAAATACTGTACTACTTCCTGTAGTCATCGCACCAGCATCCGCACTATCTCCAATTCGCCCTACCGCAATACCACCAATATTTACAGTTGATGACCCAGCATTTAATTGTGCAACATGAGCGGCACAAGGTGGGTCTGGGGGAAATGGATGAGACACGGTTGGCGCCCCAACTATCGCAATTAAAATACCATCTGCTTTAACAGTTGATTGCGGCGTGCTTGCAATGGTTGTTGTCCCAGAGCAACCATGGCCTGTTGATAAACTATCTCCTATTCTTGATACTGCTGGCATATTATCTCCTTAACATGGTGGCGCCACAGGGTCATATCGTTTTGGACCTTCTTTTCCAAGAGGTTCCATTTTCAACGCTTCGCCTTTGTAACCATTCCAAGGTTCTTCTAATACAAATGTAGTTACCCCTGTTGCTACATGAGCATTTTGTTCTGTATCATAAGTCTTAGCCTCAGAAGTTGATGGATAAGTTTTTGTTACATAAGCACTTAGACCTTTCTGCATATTTTCTATTGTATCATGTAGGTTGCGAATATTCTCTCCCCCATAACCTGCATTGTCATTGATATTCAATGCCAACGAGGTAACTTCGTAACCTGATGCTGGATTGGGGTTGGGTAAATCAATAGATAACAATTCCATAGTCTCAGGTATCCAAGCCTTTTTACTTGCTAATGAACTAATAGCATCATCTGGTAATACTGGTGTCACTACAGAAGGACCGAAAGCACTAGATGCAGCCGTTGCACTTGTTGCTGTTCCATTCAGATTAATAGCCGAGGCCTCAACATTAACAATTGATGCCCCAATATCAACATAATCTGTTCCAGTAATTAATATCATTTCACCAGCAAGTTGATGAATACTTTGAGCCACTGCTTCTATATGAACATCCAGAGCACCTTTAACGTGTACATCAATACCGGCATCCAGTTTAATATCACCACTAGTAGAAGATACTAGAATATGACTAGCAGCTCTTGCTCTAATTTCATCTGCTGCATACATCATAATATCATCACCAGCATCTAAAAGATAATCTACACCGGCCTTCAAGTTTATATTCTTAGCAGCAGTCATTTCAATATCATCATCTTCTGCCTGCATAAGAATATTAAGTTTTGCCTTTAAGTTAATATCTTTGGCAAGCGACTGTATTCTAATATCTTCTGTGCAACTTTTTATATCAATAATATCTTTAACAGTATGTACTTCTGCACCGTCCACAACCGTAACATCGAGACTACCTTTTTCTACTTCTAACCGATAATTACCAACTGCATAATCATAGATATCATCTTCATGGGCTTCTCTGTAGTGATTCTTCCAGGCAAACAATTCCATATCTTCAGCAGCCGCAATATGAATATCACCAGCATCTCCTCCCATAAGTGTTTTCATACCAATTGGCGCTTGGTCTGATTGTACATAAACCCCATATTTCTTGGGAAGTGCTTCATCACCGACTGCTTCCATATTAATATGGCCCGCTTTCATCTTAATAGCAGACCTTTCTTTTGCATTTCGTGTTCCTGACCGATATTCTTCAGTCTGTCCTTGTGTAACACCCGTTCCGTGTAAATTGATGTGACCATCTGCTTGTAAGTTAATGTCTCCATCAGATTTCATGTTTATATTACGTTTTGAATGAATATCTAAATCGCCACCTGACCATAACTGCAATTTCCACTTTGCTGAGATATCTGCTCGGTCATTATAACGAATCATCACAGCATCATCAAAAGTATGAGCAACTTTTCCCTTTACATACATATAATCGTCGTGTAGACGAATATCGTAATTGTCTCCTTTCACATAATCCGTTTTTGTGCCATTATGGTCTATTTCATAATGAGTTCCCGACCTGTGCATTTGGGCAATACGTTCTCCGCCGGGAGTATCATCATATTCCATAATATGACCCGACTCAGTTTCATAAACATGGTTGAATGGGTATCTTGCGTTGAAATCACCTGTCGGTTGATTCCACATTTTGTATTCTTCCCCAGTTTCGGGGTTTGGCGAACCAATATTGATTTGCCTTTCTCGCATATCTGCTTTCCAACATAATGACCAATGTGGGTTATGGGGTATGACAACACCACCACCCAAATATGCAGAGAATTTAGAATTATCAACATCAACTGTGGGTGCTTCCCATTCTCCAATAGAATTGTCGATATGTTTCCAAACGATACCAGAAGGACCTGACCAAACTGCCCCATCAACAGTTCCCAGGGTCATTGTAAATGATGTTCCATTATCAGAACAAGACTTTAGACGGAAAATACGACCGTTGATTTCTTGCATTCCTCGAACACCAGCAATTTGAACAATATCACCTGCTTGTAATCTTGGTTTTGCAGGTTCGCCTTTGCTTAAGTCTGGGTCTGAAAAATAAGTAGTCGAATCTCCCCATAGTGTAGAGGCTGTTGTGATATTAGTTCCATCACAAGACGAAATTGGTATTCCACCGAGCGCTAATGGGTTTGTGTCAGGTGTAGGAACAACAACTAAGTCTGATTCCTTTACATCGTTCCATTTGATGTCTTGGCGACCTTCTTCTGGATCGCTAATATTGTATTCCCCGGTTCCATACTGTCCAGAATCAAATAACTTCATTACTGTTTCACGTTCTGTCGGACTTAAATGGGTTTTAGCAACCAACTTTACCCTGGGATGTGTTACTCTGTAAGATTCACCTTTGAGAGCCCAATATCCTGTTTCTCCACCAGAGTCTCCCCAACCCGCTCGAGTATCTAACGGGTCAATGCCTGTTAAGTCCATTGGATCGGTAGACCTTGCCGGTGTATCTCTTGTTATCGGAAAAGCAGGACCATATGTTCCACCTTTCGACCCATAATCTTTATCTTCTGACCAATAGTCGGGTTCCATGTAACCAGTAGAAATGATAACACCCAACGCACCCTCTATCGTGTTTGTTTCATATCGTTTTCTTTCTGCTTTAGTTTCTTCTGGTAAAATATCTTCACCATCTTCCGTATATGTGAAAGTGTCCGGCCACCTAAAAGTACCGAAATCAGTCCAAGCGGGTTTCCATCTAGAATCAGCAGTTATTCTCCGAGTCGTTTTATACAAATAGTGTAACATATCGGAATGGGTAGCTCTTGTAACATTACTCGGCGAGAAATCTTCAACTGGTTGCCAAATTGGAGCATCTACCTTGTCTAAATCTTGTATTGATGGATGGTCACCACCTGTAGCATCTGTCCAGTTGGGAACTCTAGGTATGCCTTTATCAACATCTGTATAATCAACCAAGGGTGGTTTTACTGATGGCGTAAAGTTCCAAGATGTGCCGATGTTACCATAGGACATAGTAGACGGCGGATGGGGAATGTTCCGTTGGTCTACTGTTGGGTCATAAAACCCTTTTGTGTAATCTTTGTATTCTGTGGAGGAACTTGGAATCTTTGTAGAAATAGATTCCATAAACTTGTTGTAGTCACCTCTTGCCTGAGCCCACGCTCTACCAAGAGTTGTGCCACCTCTATTTGCCGTTGTGATATTTTCACCAGGCAATGTGCCCATCACAACCCATTCTTGCAATGTATCGGGGTCTTTACTAAACCCAACTACCCAAGTACCTTCTGCCAAACTAGGACTTTGACCAATACCCGCCACGGCTGGGTTATTAGTTTGCATAACCTGAGCCCAAGGCAAATCTTTGGTTAGTATATCTTGTTTATTATCAGTATGGAGTCCTAACCATCTGACTCTGACTCTACCTAGACCTTCTGGGTCGAATCTATCTTCACAAACTCCAATACCCCATGCAAATTGTTGTTGCCCTAAAAATGCCATATAATATTCCTCTCGGAATATTTATAACTAAATAGATGGCTCCGAGAAAAGGGGTCGAACCTTTACCCGTCTGCTCTCGCAATTGACGGCACCCTATAAACGGTAGGGCTGCTTTACCAATTAGCATATCTCGGAGTGTGTTCTACATATTGGCAACTATCTGGCGGATAGTATATTCATTTAATGCGTGTAGCAGACGGGTTACTCCTATTCCACCACCAACTCTAGGTATAAAGTTTAAAGAAAGAAAATCATCAAGTTCTTTTTCTACTCTATTCTTACCAAACAAGTCAAATAACATATTCGCATAAAGACCATCACTGATAGTATGAAACATCTTTATCATTTCATCTGGGTCACTAGAGCGTTCAGCAGAACCAATAGTTTCTTGACCTGAAATAATAACATCTATCTTTGCAGCAGTTCCATCTCCATTCTGTTTCATATTCCAAAAAGGTGAAGTGTAGTTAGGAAAGTTTTTTATCATCGCTACTCTTCCCTGCCAATCATCACACATTCTGGTTTCGTGTTCGTGGGTGAGTTCTTCTACCTTGTATCGGTCACACCAGTCTAAGTAGTCTTTAGCTACAATACTATGTTTATTACCGAACCCCATGTGTTGGCAGAGTTCCTTTTCCATTACTTCTAAGTCATCTATGGTTCCAGGCATCTCAAACTCAAACATAGGAAAGATAATATCGTGTCTACCTTCTGTGATATTCTTTTCTTCCCTATAGGAAGTAGATAGACAAAAGAAACCAGGACAGTCGGGTTTGGTAAGCAACTCATACTCCAACCACATCTGCCCAGTTTGGGGTAACGGCCATACTTCTCCGTTGTAATTGTATGTTGCTACGGTTGTTGGGTCCTCACAAGCAGCTAATATAGATAATCTATTTTGGGTATGGACTTCTAGAAAGCCTTTGGCCAAAAAAAAACTTCTCAATTGAGAAGTCGCTTCGGTGTACATCTTTGGATCAATTAGTTGGGTCATATTGTTTTCCTCATAAAGTTTTCCTATTTAGTAAAAACTCATCCTACACCTACACTTATAATCCAAGTATTCATATAATATTTAACACCTTTTAACGGAGGGTTACCTCGGTGTGTATGTGTAAAACCGCCTGGGTGTATAACTAAAGTACCTTGTTTTGGTTTTATTCTCATACTTTGGTATAAGAATTCAGTCTCTCCACCTTCTTGTACAGTATTTAAATATAAGGAGATAGCTAATAATCTATTAGCATTATTTACTTGACTATTCTCATCATGCCAAACATGATAACCTTGAGTGGGTTTGTATCTTTGTATTTTAATATAAGGAGATATTTGATGCCGAGCAAGTGAATTTAAAATACCATATTTTTTTGCATATTCTGCATAACACTCCCACACCACTCTATCAAATTCTTTTAGTAGTCCGTCTGTTTGGGTTAATAGAATACTATCGGTAGCTTCGGTTAGAAAATAAACATCCGAATCTTTTTTCTGTTGGGGCATACCAGGTTCTATTTCTTGTCGAGATAAAACCCTACCACCATGTCCGGGTAAACCTTTATTAACTAAATCAAACTGGGCGATACATCTTTGGCAATATTCTTCACTGGCTGCATTTGGGAAAACTCCCACAAAATCTTTTATCATAATAAACAACTCCTAATACTATTTATATAAGCTAGAAAAACCCCCAAGTGCCTCTATTATGTCCCTTTGGGACGCTTCTGGTTTCAGGCGATAGTCTAGAATCATCCTATCAGAAGCCGTCAATAGCAGATGGGGGAGTTTTACCTACAGAGGTTGTGTTATCGTGGTCAATTTAACTTGTAGAGAAACCTTTGTTTTCTTTATTTCTAGCATTGCCCACAGTCATTCGTGGGACTTTTATATCCATTTTATTATATTGTTCTAAATTAATATCGTTCACGTTTCATTAAGCTTCTCCAGTTGGGGGTTGTGGCATATCGGGTGTATCTATTCCACCTGAGGTATGCCGTATCATACAACGATTCTGTTTAGCATAAGCCTTTGCTACATTCTCCGCTTCTGACCTATCTTTAGAAGCAAACTGTGCTAAAGGTTTACCTTTCTCCCCATCATGTTTAAAGATAACATAATAGGTACTGTTCTTTTCTCTTATTTCGATATACATTATAATAAAAAAAGAGGACTCCGGCACCGACTGCGACATAACGGTGAACCGGAGTCCTTACTTTTATTTAGAAGCTCATATCTTCTTCTTCATCATCGTCATCGGCTTCATTCTCATTATCACCCAATGTGGAAACATCAACACCAGCGTCGATTTTCCCATACAGGTCGATGAACGATTCTTTGGTTTCAAGGTCAAACCTATTGACCGTCAACTCAATGGCTTTCACCTTATCTTTAAAGATAGAGAAAGCCCCAACAATGTGAACCAGTCGGCGGGTAGATATGATTTCATCGGTGCCGCCTTCATAGAAGGTTTTCCTTATGACATCTGCCCACTTGACCAGGTTCTCAGAAAATGTCCCATCTTCGAGCCCATGTTTGCCGAGTTCGTTGTTGAGAATTTTCTTTTCCATTGAAACGGTCGGGTATGACTGTTCAATGGTAACAGGGAACCTTTCAAGGAACGCTTCGTTTAAAACATTGGTTCCAATAAAGCGTCCATCATCACTGCCCTGGCCTTTTGTATTGGCCGTAGCAATAATGTTAAAACCTTCAGCGGGGTGTACCCACTTACCAATCTTTTTGAGGTAGATAGAAGAACCTTCCAAGACAGGTTGAAGAGCCATTATCTTGTTAGATGCCAAATCTATCTCGTCCAGAAGTAAGACAGCACCACGCTTCATAGCGGTAACAACGGGACCATCGTGCCAGACGGTTTCACCATTCAGCAAACGAAAACCACCAATCAGGTCGTCCTCGTCAGTTTCAACAGTGATATTGGCACGGACATATTCCCGTTTAAGTTTAGCACAAACTTCCTTGACCATCAAAGTCTTGCCGTTACCAGAAAGACCGGTAATAAACATAGGATAAAATATCCCAGACTTTACCACATCCTTTACAGTGTTGAAGTTGCCCCAAGGAACATAACCTTCAAACTTTTCAGGAACATAGCTGTCCTGTTGGTCCATTACACTGACGGCAGAAGGTGCCATGTTCACAGTAGCATACCCCTGCTCTTCAGCAGTAGTCGGGTTGGCGACACGAAACTCCTCAATGTTTGAGGCAGCGTCCTTGGCAAACTCACCATCCATACTGGGAAGGTAGTACTCACCACGAGCAGCTTTCAGATTATTCTGAACCTGCCAGTAAGGAAAGGGCATCTCTACCACATCCAAGACTTCCCGAATTTCCTTACGGGTAATAACTGATACAGAACCGAGCACATCATTCGCAGCCTTTACCCAGGCTTTACGAACTTCGGTCATTTTAATTTTTGACATAATATAACTCCCTGTTATTTTCCGATGTCTTTCACGTTTACAGAACTAATCACCTGATACGGACCTTTATTGTAGGCAGGCGCAATAGTGTGATTAGTTTTATAAACTTTTTTCTTAGGTGCCATCGCATTTCGACTATCATGCGACGGCACGTTTCTCCAAAATTTGTCGTTTTCTGTTTCTCGTTTTTCAGGATTCAAACCGACCTTTTCAGAACCGTAGCGATACGATATCATTATTCGGCCCAAATGTTTTCTGGGTCGGTCCAAAAGTTGACGCCACTCCGTACTGTCACATTTGAATCGGCAGGTGTGTAACCCATGATTCGGATATGTTTGCTCGGAGGTGTAAACATGGAACGAGTCTGCTCGACTACACGTTTTTGCAATTCAGTTTTGTTAACCGGTATTGTTACGTTTTCAATAACTAGTGAATCTTGTAACCAGTCGGCTTCGTCCTCATAGTCTACTACCAAATCGAGTTTTTTAGTCATTTAAGTTTAGGCTCCTATTTCCCTATTTCTCACTACTATAATATCAGCTAATTAGCAATATGTCAAATCTTTCTGCAAACCACTGATTTCATTGAGGAAAATATCCGGCCCAAATCAGCAATTGGTGCCAAAATGGGTCGGAAAATAGTCTTATTTTTCAATGGTTTAACTATGGCCAGCGAGGGTCGATTAAGCGATGATATCCATCATTTTATTGACCAATATCTTGTTTCCAAACTTCTGGGTCTGGTGTTTCACAAAAACATTTTTCATTTTTGAGGCCGTCATCTCCTCAGTAATCTCAAGGTCACCATCATGTTCGCTGATGCTGCCCACCGGTACAAGGTAGTACTCGTCAAACGCAGGAACCGGGACAGTAGCAACACCAGTTTTTCTGGCTTCTTCTCTAGCCCGTTTGTGCTCTTCTGGGAACATTGACTTCCATCCCAGGAAGTCTTCCAGTTGGCGTTGTTTGATTCGGCGACCATTACTACCACTATCAATAAACAGTCCGATATTTCTAAACCCATAACGGTCTTTCAACATACCCATAATCTGTTTCTCAACGACTTGACCATTTCGATAGTAAGACATTTTGGGCGAGAACTCATCAAAACGATATTCCTTTCTAGTCTTTTTATCCAAAAGGCGAGTATCGGTTCCACGAAAATAAACATTAGCACCTTCCTCTTCTGGAATGATACCATGAAACTCGGTATTACCTTCTCCATCTGTCAGTACTATTAAATTGGTGATATCCAACTTATTGTATTCCTGAAAGGCAGGGATAATTTTATCCAAACAACAGAAAGCAGGTGTCAATGGTGTTGAACCCAATCCAAAGCGTTTCCAGTTTTCTCTAGTGTACCGTTTTGGTTTGTATGATAAACGATACAATAGTTTGGACATCGTATTGAGTTGCTTAGCATTCATTCTGCTACTGTAAAGGTTCAACAAACGGAAACTACTTTCTCCGTGTCGTGAAGTAAAATGAGCCATACCAGGTTTAAGATTCCACTGATAAGGAATTTTACCGCTTCGTATTCGGTCAAGCTTTTGGTCTTCCCTAGACTCAAACCCTTCCAAGTCCCAGTCATAGTAACAGTTGGTAAAGGCATACACTTCAAAAGGTATGTTGACCTTCTGACAAAACCACACCAATGACATAATCTGCTTGAGTGTATCATTTAAGTGGTAAGTCATAGAAGCTGACCAGTCCAATAACATCACCATCCCATGGTTCTTGCCATCGGGACGTAATGTGCGACGAAGGAACAGGTCCTCATTGTACTTGTAAGAGTGTATCTTGGTCATATCAAGAATACCGGTCTTAGAAACAGTTTCCTTACGATACTCTTGTGCCGACTTCTTACGCTCGAACTCTTTTGCCATGTAACCGACAATCTTCTGAGCATTACGCTTGAACTTCATGAAATCGGCTGCACTTTCTCCTGGAATGTGTTTAGCTTCAGAAACATAAGTGTTTTCTACCTTATGCAAACAAATCTTATCATTAGCTTTAACTTCCATTTCCAGTTCAGACAATACCTTCTTATAAGGTATCAATATGTCAGACATATTAGCTTCTGGTATCTCCCAGTAAATAATGTCCCGATACTTACTAGTTTCCTCGGTCAGTCTGTCAGCCACGGCATCATCGAAACGCTGTTGGGTCTCTACCAGGTCTTCCGGGAGAGGGTCACCTTCTTCAATGGGGTTACCGTCACCATCAAACAGGAACTCGGCTGCCTCATCGTTCAACAATTCCTCGAAGTCGCGCCCCATATCATCCGAATCTCTTTCCAACCTTTTGAGTGCTTCAGACTGTTCCGCGGCTTCCTCATCCTGCTGAGCCTGACAAAAGGCCATCAACTCCTGAACAACCGGGATAACATCATCTTCCTTCCAGACACCTTCAACAAGGTCAACATAATACTGCTCTTCTGGAGCGAATGGAATACCCGATAATGAACCCATTTTACAATGGAGATTAATACGGTCTACCAAATTCATCCTATCAATGTCAGAAGGATGGTCATAAAAGAACTTTCGTAATGCGAGTGCTTTGTATCCAGCAATGAAATTCTTAACCAAACCAGGGTACTTCTGTTTAATGCGTTTCTCAATACGTGCATCTTCCACTATGTTAGTAATACCCTTATGGAGTTTAAGAGTAACAATAGCTTCTTCCCAAAGCTCTTCAGTAGTCCACAGAGAGTGTCCTACCTCATGGCCTGTCATCATATCAACCACATCATTATCAGCCATAGACCAATTAGGAAGGGTTAATACTCTGGACTTAATGTCAAAACTAGCTGTCTTAGCTAGAGTAGAGTGTCGGACTATTATGTCCTCAGTGGCTAATAACTTAGCCAGTTGTGTTTTACTTTCTATCATTTATATCTCCGAAATATAGAAAAAAGCCTCCAGAAGTCCGTGGACCGTGGGGGATTTTTTCTAGACTTTTTATACAATTCGACATCGCATGGAACAAAAAAAGGGGGCCCGGCTCGACCAACTGTTATAACCCAACCATGGCAATCAAAGCATCTCTAAGGGCCCAGGACTCACCCATATGGGAAGGCCAGTTAGCATCTGCAACAGCTATGACCACACCCCATATGACCACGAACAATATCCACACCATTCGGTCTGATAGTCTATCCACGGTTGTATCTCCTTCGGTAACGTCTGGTCCTACGTGGTCTGCGTTGTGCTTCCCACGGGCATGAGTCCATCATAGTACCACCAACAAGGTTGGGTACTGAATAACGGCCCTGCATGGTGAATACGTGG
>VTLG01000845.1_pt1 | contig 28395 bp, 46 predicted proteins | sample 4694571 | NCBI WGS metagenome assembly VTLG01 (sample SAMN12604809, study PRJNA352737) | marine metagenome | biome: ENVO:00000447; feature: ENVO:00000209|ENVO:00000569|ENVO:01000036; material: ENVO:00002151; isolation source: viral sequences binned using virsorter ...
AGAGGACCCAGTTGACCCTCCAAAACCAACTCTAACTGTTTGGAGACAATATATGGATTGTCCAACTGGATTAACACCTATTGTTTTTGGTAATGATTCAGATGATTTTCCAGCAGTAATTCAAGATGGAGAAGGAGGAGCTTGTTATTCATCTCCAATTACTTATAGTGGAGACCAATCTGATGATTGGATAGATGATACAACAGATGGAGTATATGATTATCCTCATTATAACCAATGTAGTGAGTGTACTGGTAATGTATATTATCAACTGAAAAGATGTTCTGACAATTACACACAATTAAGGTCTGAACAAACAGAAGATGAGATAACATTAGTAACTAATGATAGGGTAACTGTTGGCTCAATTAAATATGTAGTAATTGCAAGAACTTATAATAACAGCTTGACATCTGTTGGAACTGTTGTTGATACAGGTCTGTCTGGATGTGAAGATGCACCACCTCCAGCTAATGTATTTACAGTACAAAGACAGAGTGATAGTTTTACTACCTATGTTCAAACTAATGAAACTAATTTAATTGGAGACTCAAATATTACCATTAGTACAGATGGCTCTAATTGTTATAACATTACAGGAAGTGAAATGGTTGCAGATGCAACAATTTATGGAGAAATAACAGGTAGCTGTATTGGAACTACTACAACAACAACGACAACAACTGTTCTTTGTGGAAGTCAAACATTATATACATCAACTGTAGCAGCTCAAAATGCTTGTTGTGATTTATCTTTAGAAACTATATACATGGATTCTAATACAATAACATCAGCCACAAAAATATGGTCAGATAAAAACTGTAATAGCTATCAAACAGGAACAAAATATTTAACAGTAGATTTAATAGATTACTACATTTGGAATGGTAGTGCATTGGGATTAGCTATATCGTGTCCAGCTTGTGGAAACCAGCCTTAATGTGAAAAAAATAAAAAAGATAATAATAAGAATAATAGATAGAGTTGAAGATTACTTATATAATCAATATCCTCATCTAAATAAACACATGAAAAAGAAATGAAATATATATCAGCACAGCCAGAGACAAGATATTATGAGTGGCAAGTAGAAACAATGATTTACTCATTTTTAGATAATGGAGTGCATCCTAATAATATTATAATTCTACTAGGAAAAACAGAAGATTATAGTTTTGACAGATTAAGAAAAAAATATAAAGGAGTAACTTTTGCAAGTTATCCATATATCCAAGAAAGCAATTATCTACCAGCAATAAAACCATATTTAATGGCTAGGTTTTTTGGCAGTTGTGCATGTAAGTCAGAGGACCAATATTATTATTGTGATGCAGATACAGTTTTAACTAAACCTCTACCAATTTTTGATAAGAATTATGTTTACTGTTCTGACACAAAAAATTACATTGGATATAATTATATAATTTCTAAAGGAGAAGAAATTTTAGATATTATGACGAATACAGTTAAGATAGATAAAAGGATAATTAAGGAAAGGCAACAAGATTCCGGAGGAGGACAATTTATCTTTTCTGGAACAGATGAAAAGTTTTGGAATGAGGTTTATAAAAATTCCATAAAGCTCTATACAGAAATGAGCAGATATAATACTAATCATATTAAACTTTATGAAGGCACTTATCCTATCCAAGCATGGACAGCAGAAATGTGGGCAACACTTTGGCAGTTTTGGAAAGCAGGAAGGAAAACAAGAATTGTGGAACAGCTAGATTTTGCATGGGCAACAGATGAGATAGCAAGATTAGATAAAGTTTCAATCCTGCATAATGCAGGAATAACAAATAACGAGAAGTTTGATAATTTCTTTAAAAAAACAGATTACAGAACCAGTTATCCCCCTATTGATTTAGATATAACAAAAACCCATTGTAGTCATTATTATTATAAGGCATTTAAAGAAGCAACATGTTAGAAGAAACATTACAAATATTAGAAATAGCTAAACAAGCAAAATTAAGAGGTTATCACATAGATATAGCTCTTGGTAAGCATAAAGTACCCTTAACAATCAAAGACGCAATTAAACGTATTAAGAATGGCTAAGAAAGTAGAAATAGAAGTAGTAGCAAAGACCGATAAGGCTAATGTTAAGATAAAAAAGACAACTGACACAACTAAGGGTCTAGGAAAAGAAGCCGGAGCAGTAGGGGGGAAGTTTGATTCAATGACAGGGGGAGCCATTGCAGGATTTAAAGGATTATTAACATCAGTTAAAGCTACCATCAAGTCTATGGGGATATTAAAGGTGGCAATTGCAGCAACAGGAATTGGAGCAATAGCTTTAGCCATTGTTGCTGTTGGAAAAGCGTTTACAAATACAGAGGAAGGACAGAATAAGTTTAGAATCATAATGATTCAAATTGGAACTGTTGTAGGTAATGTAGTAGATATACTTGCTAATTTAGGAATGGCATTACTTAATATGGGTAAAGTATTTTCAAAACTACTACAGAGAGATTTAAAAGGAGCTGGAGAAGCATTTAAAGAAATAGGAACAAATGTAAAAGATGCTGGAAAGGCAATCGTTAATTTTGGAAAAGAAACAAGAGAAGAAATTAAGAAAGCTACTAAGCTACAGGAGAACAGAAACAAGCTAGATAAAATAGATAGGGATTTACTTGTGGAAAGGGCTAAAGCAAATAGAGATATTGCAGCAGCAAGAGAGATAGCAGCTGCAAAAGAGGATGTATCTCTTGAAGAAAGAACGGCAGCTATAAAAGAGGCAGCTAGAATAGAAGATGCTATTACAAAAAAGCAGATAGCAGCTGCAAAAATGAGATTACAAGCTAGGGTAGATGAGAACTCTTTAGCGGGTAGCACAAAAGAAGATTTATTAGAAGAAGCAAGATTAAGAGCAGAGGTTATTTCCCTAGAGACATCTGCATTAAAAATACAGAAAGCTTTAACAGCTGAATTGACAGCACAAAAAAGAGAGGCAGAAGCAGAAGAAAATGCCGCAAAGAATAAACAACTTGCAGATGATAAAGCAATCGCAGCTGCAGAAGAAGCACTTCTAAAAGAACAAGCAACAGCAGAGTTAGCAATTAGGGAAGCGCTCGCTATAACTAAAGCTGAAAAAGACGCTTTAGAAATAGAAAAGACAAAAGAGAAGTATGATAAGCTAATTGCAGAGGCTGTTAGATTTGGATTAGCAACAGTAGAGCTTGAAAAGAAAAAAATTGAAGCAGTAAATGCCTTATCAAATAAAGGGTCAGAGGTTAAAGCTAAAAATGAAATATTCTGGGAAGGATTAACTCAAAGAGAGAAAACGCAAATCATGGCTCAAGGTTTAAATAATCTTGCAGCTGTATTAGGTAAGGAATCAGCAGCTGGTAAGGCAGCAGCAATCTCTGGAACTTTAATTAGCACCTATCAATCTTCAATTGATTCTTATAAGTCTTTAGCTGGTATTCCAGTTATTGGTCCCGTGCTTGGAGCAGCAGCAGCCGCAGCAGCAGTTGTATCTGGTATGGCAACTGTAAAACAGATAATAGGAACACCATTACCAACAGTAGCAGGAGTAGCAGCTCCTAGTGTTTCAGCACCAACAGCTACAGCTCCACCAACACCTCCCGCTTTTAATGTAGTAGGTGCAACGCCAGAGAGCCAACTAGCATCAACAATATCTAGTAGTCAGCAAAAACCTGTGAGAGCCTTTGTTGTAGCAACAGATGTTAGTTCACAACAAGCATTAGATAGAAAGACTAGACTACAAGCAGCCCTTGGAGCAGCGACTAGAGTAGGAGGAATATAAAACAAAACAAAGCAAATAACATTGTAATAATATGGATATAGTAGAATTATTTATAGATGAGGAAGATGATGTCTCTGGAATAGATGCGATAAGTATTGTGTCAACTCCTGCAATAGAGGAGGAATTTGTAGCATTAAAAAATCAAGAATTTAAACTTGCAGAAATTGATGCAGAGAAAAGATTATTGCTTGGTCCTGCTTTAATTCCTAATAAACCGATATATAGAAAAACGGATGACAAAGAATATTACATTTATTTCTCTCGAAAAACCGTAAGACAAGCAAGTGAATTGTTTTTTAAAAGATCAAATCAAAATAAAAGTACAATAGAACATGAATTACCATTAAAAGGTTTAACTGTTGTAGAAAGTTGGATAGTAGAAAGTGAAACAGATAAAACTAGGATGTATAACATGGACGTTCCCATTGGAACTTGGATGATTTCAATGAAAGTTGATAATGATGAAATTTGGAATGATTATGTTAAGACAGGAAAAGTTAAAGGATTTTCAATAGAAGGATATTTTGCTGATAGGCTAGAAAGACCAAATGAGCCTAACAAGTTAAATAAAGAGTGTGATTGTTCAGAAAAACTTGAAAAATGTAATTGTAAAGATGAAGAAGAAGCTCAAGAAAAGATTGAAAACCTAAAAAAGATCTTAATAGATTTTAAAGACGATGAATAGGAATAGAATAAAATATAATGTACCTACTACAGACCAAAGAGCATGTTTATGTAGAAATGGAACATATTCAAAAAAATGCTGTGATCCCAGTGATTACTTTCACCAAGGTATTGGTAGTATTTGAAAATGTAACAAATAGTAACTAATTTAATTTTAATAGTATGAAAGCAACAGAAATGTTAAACCAAGTAAAGGACCTACTGGGAATAGAAGCTCAAGTAGAGGAAGTAAAAGAGGAAACTCCAGAACAAACTCTAGAGGAAACTCAATTAAACGAGCAAGAAGAAACAGTAGTAACAAAAGTAGAGTTAGAACAACGAACTCTAGAAAACGGAACTGTCATAGAAGCAGACTCTTTTGAAACCGGAAAGGAAGTTTTTATAATTACCGAAGAAGAAAAAGTGGCATTGCCCGTAGGTGATTACACACTCGATGATGGTAAAATATTAAAAGTTGAAGAAGAAGGTATAATAGCATCTATAGAGGATGCAACAGCAGAAGATGTTGAGGAAGAAATGGCAGAGGTAGCAGATTGGGAAGGGATGGAAAAAAGAATCCAAAACTTAGAAGATGCTGTCGCAGCTTTAAAAGCTGACAAAATTTCAAATCAAGAAGAAAAAGAAGTAAAAGAAGAATTGTCTGAAGTTGAAAAAGTTTCTCATAATCCAGAAACAGAAACAGAAAAAGAAATGAATCTTTATGCTCAAAATAGACATACAGAAAATACTCTTGATAGAGTAATGAAAACAATAGCAAACTTTAATTAAAATAAAAAAAAATGGCAACAAACACTTCAAATAGTGTATTAAGAGCAAGGTCAAAGCAAGAAACTTTAACTACAACTCAAGATATAAATACGAATCAAGCTGGTACTGAGTTTAACATTGCAACTGATGCACTTGTAATGACTCTACCTGCTATTACTGCAAACAATATCGGAATGGAATTAACATTCAGAAATACTGGAGCAGATGGTAATAACATTATCACTTTAAGTCCAGCATCATCGGATGCATTTAATGGAACTATTGCAGCAGTGCAAGCTGGTGGAGTAGTAGATAAGGATTTGATAAATACAAAAGCAACAGCAAACAAAGGCGATTGGTGTACAATAAAAGCAATAGCACTAACAGCTTGGTACATTACAGGTGGAGACGGTGTATGGGCATCTGAATCATAATTAATAATAATAAAATAAAAAAATAGAAAAATGGCAACAACAACTAGTATTACAACGACCTATGCAGGCGAGTTCGCTGGGAAATATATTTCTGCAGCTCTTCTCGGGGGTACAACACTTAGTCAAGGATTAATAACTATTAAACCTAATATTAAGTATAAAGAAGTAGTAAAGAAATTAGCAACGGATGGTATCGTAAAAAATGCTGACTGTGATTTTTCACCTACCTCAACAATAACTTTAACGGAGAGAATTATACAACCAGAAGAGTTTCAAGTAAACCTTCAGTTATGTAAGAAAAATTTCATCGATGATTGGGAAGCAATTTCAATGGGATATTCTGCATATTCTGACTTACCTAAAACTTTCTCTGATTATTTAATTGGTCACGTAGCAGCTAAAGTAGCAGCTAAAATAGAAAACAATATATGGAGCGGAGCAAATGCTACTACAGGAGAATTTGATGGTTTCAGTGTAACGTTAGCAGCAGACGGAGACGTGGTTGATGTAACAGCAACAACAGTTACAGCAGCGAATGTAGTTACGGAGCTTGGTAAAGTAGTAGATGCTATTCCAGCAGCAGTTTATGGATCTGAAGATCTAACTATCTATGCACCAGCAAATGTCTATAGAGCTTATATTAGAGCTTTAGGTGGATTTGGTTCATCAGGTTTAGGTGGATCAGGTACAGATGCTAAAGGTACTCAATGGTACTCTGAAGGTCAAGGCTTACAGTTTGATGGTATTCCTATTGTTTTAGCACAAGGATTAGCAAGCAACGAAGCTGTAGCAGCAGAAAAATCTAACTTATGGTTCGGTACAGGTCTAATGTCTGACCAAAACGAAGTGAAAGTAATAGATATGGCTGATATAGATGGTTCGCAAAACGTAAGAATAGTTATGAGATTCACCGCTGGAATCCAGCATGGAATCGGTAGCGATATTGTTTATTACGCTTAATAAAATAATTGTATAACATAAAGAAGGTGGGCGAGTTTTACTCATCTGCCTTTTTTTATAATAAATAAAAAGATATGGCATGTAATTTAACAAAAGGAAGAAAAGAACCCTGTAAGGATGTGGTAGGTGGTATAAAAGCTGTCTATTTCGCAGACTTTGGGGATATAACTATTGCTTATGATTCAACAGACGGAGATGTAGTTGATGATTTAGGAACAGTTGAAGTTTTTGAATACGAAGTGAAAGGTAACTCTTCTTTTGAACAAACAATTAATAGTTCAAGAGAAAATGGAACAACTTTTTTCGAGCAAACACTAAATTTAACTTTACACAAACTAACAGTACAGGATAATAAAGAACTGAAATTATTAGCTTACGGTAGGCCGCATGTAATAGTTCAGGATTATAATAATAATGCTTTTTTAATGGGAGCTATAAACGGAGCAGACGTATCTGGAGGAACAATCGTAACTGGCGCAGCAATGGGAGATTTATCTGGATATACTTTGACGTTAGCTGGCCAAGAAATTACTCCAGCAAACTTTTTAGAAGGTGCTACAGCAGCAGATCCATTTGCGGGATTAACGGGAACTGTAACGATAACACAAGGTACTAATTCGTAATTAGTTTAATTCTTTTAAAATTAATAAAGAGGGTCAATTCTGGCTCTCTTTTTTTTTTAAGTAAAGTTAACATATTTAATAAAATACTATTATATAAATATGATAATACTACAAAGCACAACTAGTTCTCAAACAATAAATTTTATACCAAGAGAATATGAATCTTCGGTGAGTAATATTTACAATATAACTATTGTGAATGAATCAGAGAACACGGAAGTTTATAATGTTGATACAAATTCTTTTACCGCTGTTGATTATTACTATCAATATTCAGCCGCTTTTACAAGGGTGGTAGATTTAGCTACAGTATCTAGTTTTGTTGAAGACACTTTTTATATATTGACTATTAAAAAAAGCGGAAGTGAGATATATAAAGGTAAAATATTTTGTACGAATCAAACAATTTCTGATTACTCTGTTAATTATAATCAATATACGCCAGAGGAATCAACAAACGAATTTATAGTTTTATAAAAATGGAAAATTTACATATAATTAACTTATCCGAATACAATAGACCAAAAATAACTGAAGAAAAAAACAGAAAATGGGTGAATTATGGGGAGGACAATGATTATTATTCATATTTAATCAAGTTATTCATTAATTCAACAACTAATAATGCAATTATAAATGGGGTATCTCAAATGATCTACGGGAAGGGATTAGATGCACTAGATAGCTCAACAAAAACAGATGAGTATGCAGCAATGAGATCTATTTTCCACGACAAGGACCTCCAAAAGGTTGCTCTAGATTTAAAACTATTAGGGGAGGGATCTTTCCAAATTTTATACAGTGATAATAGAGTTATAAAAGCGGAACACTTCCCAAGGCAAACCCTAAGAGCTGAAAAATGTAATGAAGAAGGGGAAATAGAAGCGTATTATTATTTTTATGATTGGTCAAAGTTAAAACCCAGTAGTAGACCAAAGAGAATAGCGGCTTTTGGTTTTGGCAATGGGAAGGAACCAGAAATTAAAATGGTAAAAAGATATGTTAGTGGATATGACTATTACTGTCCCGTAGATTATCAAGGGGCTTTAGCTTATGCTGAATTGGAATCTGAAATATCCGACTATTTAATTAATGATGTTCAAAACGGTTTTTCAGGAACAAAAGTTGTAAACTTTAATAATGGTGTTCCCGATAGGGAGAAACAATTTGAAGTTAAAAGCGATGTAATGAATAAACTATCAGGATCAAAAGGGGAGAAAGTAATTATTGCATTTAACAATAATGCAGAATCAAAAACAACCATTGACGATGTGTCTTTAAACGACGCTCCTGCTCATTATGAGTACTTATCTAATGAATGTCAAAGAAAGCTAATTATAGGACATCGGATAACGTCCCCTTTGCTTCTGGGGATAAGAACAGAGAACACTGGGTTGGGATCTAACTCAGATGAGATAAAAACTGCAAGTTTATTATTTGACAACGTAACAATTAAGCCTTATCAAGATTTAATAGTGGAGAATATAGATGATATTTTAGCTGTAAATGAAATCAGTTTAAAATTATATTTCAAAACTTTACAACCTCTATCTTTTATTGATACAGATAACGCTATTACAGATGAATCAAGAGAAGAAGAAACAGGAGTAAAACTTTCAGAAGATATTCCAGATACTCATGAAGAAATAGCAGATCTGTTGGTTGAGAAAGGACAAGATGAACAAGAAATGTTAGATGAAGGTTGGGAATTAGTTGATGAAAGACCGGTAGATTATGACCAAGAAGAAGGATTAGATAAAATGATTGGACTTGTAAAAACTGGTTCTGCTTATCCAAATGCAAAATCAGAACAAGATGGAGAGAATCAAGAAGGTTTCAGATTTAGAGTAAGGTATCAATATGCTCCATTAACAAATGAAGATTCACGACAATTTTGTATTAAAATGGTTGAAAAGAAAAAAATATATAGAAAAGAGGATATTGAAGCAATGTCAGACCAAAAAGTAAATGAAGGTTTTGGAAAATATGGTGCTGCAACTTACGACATCTGGTACTACAAAGGTGGACCAAATTGTCATCACTTTTGGATGAGAAAAACTTATAAAGCATCTAAAAAAGATATAAACCCAGACCCTAAAAATCCAAAGTCAGAAATTTCTGTAAACAGGGCAAGAAAGGATGGCTTTTCGCCAGAGACAAATGACAAAGAGGTGGCAACAAGACCTATTGACATGCCAAATAAAGGATATTATAAACCAAGATAATTATGGCACAAGCATTATTAATTTCAAGAAAAGACATAGTAAAATTTACAGCAATGAACGGAAACGTTGATACGGATAAATTTATTCAGTTTATTAAAATTGCTCAAGACATACATATTCAAAATTATTTAGGAAGTAAATTGCTTGATAAAATAGAGGCGGATATAATAGCTGATACTTTAACGGGGGATTATCTTTCTCTGGTAACGGATCATATAAAGCCCATGCTTATCCATTGGGCAATGGTGGAATATCTCCCTTTTGCGGCCTACACGATTTCAAATAAAGGGGTTTATAAAGGTTCTAGTGAAAATGCGGAAAATGTAAATAAAAATGAGATCGATTTTCTTATTGAGAAGGAGAGAAATTTAGCACAATATTATACGGATAGATTTATCGATTACATGAGTTATAATAGTTCTAGTTTTACGGAATATAATTCTAATACAAACGACGATGTATATCCTGATAAAGATGCAAGCTTTGAAGGATGGGTATTATAAAAAAAAGATACAAGCCAAAGGTTTATAATATTAAAAGATTAAAAACTTTTATTTTAAGTTTAACAAAGAATAACAAAAACTTAAAAAATTTATTATAATAATATGGCTGAAGATATATATGATGTTAGTTGGTGGGGAGATGTAAATGCCTCAAATGGATGGGGGTCAATTTATCCTTTTGATGCAGATGGGTCATATTTTAGAGCAGACACAACTTTGGTTTTTGCAGATACAACAGAATATACAGCAGACCAAACATTATATTAAGTAAATAAAAAAATAAAAAGATTATGGCAAAAACAGCAATAGATGTAGGAAGTTCAGCAAATGATGGTACAGGAGACCCAATCAGAACAGCCTTCCAATCAACGAACTCAAATTTTGATGAGTTATATACCCAATTTGGTAATGGAACTACACTATCTATTAGTGGAGATATTACCATGTCAGCAGGTGCTGCAACAATAGCTGCCCAAGCAGTAGAAAATAGTATGATAGCAGATGATGCTGTAGGAGCAGATGAATTAGCTTCAGATGCAGTTGTAACTGCTTCTATAGTAGATGATGCTGTTACAGCGGGGAAACTCGCAGATGAATTTACAGCAGCACAAGCAGTAACAAGTGCAACAACTCTTGCTTTAGATGGTGGTGCTTATGATGTTTTTCATTGGACTGCAGCACATTCTACAACAATAGAGTTTACAAATATCACACTTGGAATGACAAAAAGTTTAATGATAACAGGAAGTGGTGGATCATTAACAGTTGCTTTTGATGATATAAATGGTAGTAGTGGAACATTTAATTTAATATCAGGAACTTATAGTGATGCAGCAGTAAAGAATTTAATACAATTGAAATTTATATCAACCTCTGAATGTTGGTACACAATTTCTCAAATAGCAAGTTAATATGAAAGCAGTAAATATAAATGGAATAATAACAATTTATCAATCAGTACCAAATGTACTAAAAACCTCAACAGGAACATACTTAAACGCAAGTGCTATGTCAGATGAGGCATTATTAAACGCAGGATGCTTTGATTTGATCATAGATGAAAATTACGATGATAGAATACATAATTTAGGTGAGGTATATTGGGATGTAGAAAACACAGTATTTAGAAAAGATGCAGAGGATAAAACTTGGTCTGAAACTGTTAGCGAATTAAAAACAAGAAGAATTAATCATTTCAAATCAATAGTTAATAGCGAATTACAAAAAACAGATTGGTATATAATCAGAAGTGTAGATAATGGTGATGATGTTCCAAGCATTATTACAGATGAAAGAGCTGAATTAAGAAGCCAATCTGATGTTGTTGAATCAGAAATCAATGCACTTACTACAAAGAAAAATGTAATGCAATATGATTTCCCAAATGTTAGCTAATGAGCATAGGCGATAAACTATTAAAATCTGCAGCAGCAGGTGGATTTACTCCAAGCGAGAATTTCGGTATAACTTTATATACAGGAGATAGCAGTACAATAGATATAAATACTTTAGGATTTCAGCCAGATTTAATATGGACAAAATGTAGAGATGCATCATATTCAAATCTTTTAGTAGATAGCACACGAGGTGGTGGGGAAGATATAAGATTTAATACATCAGATGCCGAAGCAACAGATGCTAATATTACTTTTGATTCGGATGGTTATAATTTAAATTGGAGTAGTACAGCACAAAATGGTTTTCAAGCATCAGGGAAACTCTTTGTTTCGTATGCTTGGAAAGCAAATGGAGGAACAACTGCTTCAAATGGTTTAGGAAGCATAACATCTACAGTACAAGCAAATGCTGATGCAGGATTTTCTATTGTGCAATATGGTGGAACTGGGAGTGCTGCTACAATAGGACACGGACTTTCATCAGCACCTGAAATAATATTTTCAAAACAAAAAACAGGTTCAACAGATTGGGTAGCAGGTGCTTTAGATTGGACTAAATATCTTGAACCTAATGATACACCAGCTTTTAGAAGTGCAAGTAGTGTTTGGAATAATACTGCACCAAGTAGCACTGTTTTTTCAGTAGCAGGGAGTGGTGGTAGTAATACAAGTGGTGGAACAAACATAGCATATTGTTTTCATTCAGTAGATTCTTTCTCAAAAATTGATTCATACGAGGGCAATGGTGATGATTATGGAACGATTGTAGAAACAGGATTTGAGGTCAGTTGGATATTAATAAAAAATGTAGATAGTGCTGATAACTGGGTAATATTTGACAATAAAAGAGATACAACAAACCCAAGAGAGAAAATATTACAAGCTAATTTAGATGCAGTAGAATCTACAGAAGCAGGTGCAAAAGTAGATTTTTTAGCTAATGGATTTCAATTAAGAGGTTCAGGTGGTGGTATAGGACAAACAAACACAAGTGGCGAAACATATTTATATATGGCTTTTGCAACAGATCCTGACACAGAACAACCAACACTTGCAGATAGTTTTAATGCAATAGCTTATAGTGGTGATGGAGGCACTAATAATATTACTGGCTATGGATTTAAGCCGAATTTTATATGGACAAAGGTAAGAAATGCAACAGGTCAATGGAGTTTATTTGATTCAGTAAGAGGTCCATTATACCGACTTGCAACAAATACAGATGGGGCTGGTTCATCCGTTGCTAACACTTTAACTTCGTTTGATGATGATGGTTTTACTTTTGGTAATGAAGCAGGTAATAATAGTGGAGAAACCTATATTGCGTATGGATTCAAAGCGAATGATGATGTGCCAACAATTAATGAGGAGGGAACAGTAGATTCAATTGTAAGTGTAAATGCAAATGCAGGATTCTCAATTGTTAAATTTACAACACCTGCCTCACCTGGAAGTGCTACACGAGTTGGACACGGACTTTCAGCAGCTCCTGATTATATAATTGTCAAAAGAACAGATGGAACAGAAGATTGGTATGTTTATCATACATCTATGGGATTAAGTAAAGCTGTGAGGTTAAATTCAAATATAGCAGAAGCAAGTTCTACTAATTTATGGAATACAGTAAGTGCAACAGTATTTAATCCTTCATTTACAGGAACAGGAGATATGGAATGTATAGCATATTGTTGGCATTCAGTAACAGGGTATAGTTCGTTTGGTGGCTACACAGGAAATGCTACAGAAACTACAATAGCTACAGGTTTTGCACCTGATTTGGTTTATACAAAAAATATTGATGATGTTGATAATTGGAGATTGTATGATAGTGTAAGACAAAATGCACAACCTTTTGATGAGATTCTATATCCTAATTTAACTGATGGAGAAGATGATAACACTACAGGTATTACAGGAACTACTGTATCAGGATTTACATTAGGAACAGGTAATCTCTCTAATGATTCAGGTAAAGAATATATATATATAGCATTTAAAATAAATTAAGATATGGCAGATTTAGATATAGAAGATATTAAAAAGAAGAAGATAAATATATCAGTAGAGAATTTAGTTCTATTAGGTGCAGGACTGGTAAGTTTAATAGGTATGTGGTTTGCTTTGCAAAACGATATAGATTTAGCAAAGGAATTGCCTGAACCACCTGTTAGTAGAACAGAATATGATTTGAAAGATCAGGCAATCAGAACCTCAATACTGTCAACAGAAAAAAAAGTAGAAGAAAATTCTCTTAAACTTGATAAGATTGATGAAAAACTTTATGAAATAATAATGAAAAAATGAAAAACATTATGATGAAATATATTTTTTTTGTAATGCTACACTTGTGGTCAGATTTTACATACGCTCAGGATATTACTGTACTGCAAGTTAATGCAAGATGGAACCAACATAACGATATGCAAATTAAATCCATCGAAGGTGCTAAAATACAATATGCCTTATTAGGGGATCAATCAATTAAATTCCAAAAAGCAATAAAATCTGTACCCGTAATTCTTATTTATAAGGATCAAACTCTAGTATGGAAAAAAGAAGCAGATCTTTCTTTTACGTTAAATTTAAGCGGAGAGGAATTACAGAAAATAGTAGATAATTATAAAGATGAACAATTATGGTGAGAATATTAAGGTGGTTAGCAAATAAAGCGGAAACATTTAACAATTACATATCAACTAAATGGAATGATTGGTTGAAGAAAATAAAAATGTAATAATGTCCTCTATTAGTGAGCATATATCATATAAAGAAGCAACAAAATCAAACACAGCTTTAAGACTAGATATTGATAATACTCCAGATGGTTATGAGCTGGGTAATATGACTGGTATAGCTCACAATTTATTTGAGCCATTAAGGGAGTGGGTTGGAGGACCAATAAAAATAAACAGCTTCTTTCGAGATAAAGCTCTCAATACTGCTATTGGGGGAAGTTCAAGAAGTCAACATTGTGAAGGGAGAGCAATTGACCTAGACGATACATATGGTCATAAAACAAATGCAGAAATGTTTTATTATATAAAAGATAATTTGCCATTTGATCAGTGTATTTGGGAATTTGGAAATGACATTAATCCAGATTGGGTGCATGTCTCTTATGTGAACGAGAATGAAAACAGAGGAAGATGTTTAAAAGCATACAAAAAAGATGGTAAAACCCATTATGTTCAAGTATGAGAAAAACAAGAATAGAAAAAATAGTTAGAAAGTTTATGTTAAACAGTTACAAACAAGCATTCGGGAAAAAGACAAAAAAAATTAAATGGGAAAAGAAAAGAAAAAATTTGGGCAAACCAAAGTAGGACAATTCTTAGCTAAAAGCGGATTGGTGAACAACTTGCTTGACGTTATCCCCGATAAGGGCATTTTAGGCATCGTTAAGAACATTTTAGTAAAAGATAATACATTACCCCCTGTTGACAAAGAACAGGCGTTAAAACTCCTCGAAATGGATATGGCAGAAATGGAAGCAGTAACTAGGAGGTGGGAGGCAGACGCTAAAAGCGGATCTTGGTTAAGCTCCAATGTACGTCCCCTAACTTTAATCTTTATAACAATTGTTTACACGGCGGGGTTTTTTCTAGAATATGAGCTTGACAATATAAATCAGATTTTGCTGCTTATAATAGGAGCTTATTTTGGAGGTCGTTCATTTGAGAAGACAAGAAAGTAATGCCAAGAGTTAAAAGACCAAGAGTTTATACTTATATAAGACCAAGACCAAAAAAAAGACCAAATGTCCATTCTAAAAACGCAAGCAGAGGACAAACTGGTTATAAAAAAAAATACAGAGGACAAGGGAAGAAGAGATAATGTTAAAAGAATATATCTTACTGTTAATAAAAAACTATTCTTAAGGGTTTGCTTTTTAAAAAAAAAAGGATAAATTTGGTGGGTAGTGGTAAATTAAAAAGATGTTTAACAATTTAAAAACAAATATAAAAATGGATGAAATTAGAAAATTAGCTGATAAAATTATATTAGATTATCATATCACTATTGAAGATAAAACTAATAGATTATTGCAATTAGATGCAATACAATATACAAACCTAGGAACGGAAAGCACAAAAGGAGAGAGGATGGGAGTAAAAGCTAATTCTAAGTATATCTATAAGAAGATAAAAGACATAAACCCCGATGTCGGGAAACAACTAATAGGCAACATGGATGTCTAAGAAGTTAACTAGAAAAAAATTAATAATTAAACTTGATAATATTTTTTCTAAATATATAAGATTAAGAGATGCCGATAAATACGGGTACTGTAGATGTGTTACGTGTGGGGAGAGGTTGCATTGGAAAAAAATTCAAGCAGGTCATTTTATTAGTAGAAAATATTACGCCACGAGGTGGGATGAAGAAAATGTAAATGCACAGTGTGTAGCTTGTAATGTTTTTAAATCAGGTGAACAATATAAATATTCTTTATATTTAGGTAATGATATAAGTTTAGACTTATCAAATAGATCAAAAGAAATAGTTAAATTTGAAAGTTATAAATTAGAAGAAATGATAGGTATATATAAAAACAAAATAGAATCTATGGATTCTTTTGAAGGTGCTTAGCCTTCGTATTGGTTCTTTGTTTTTGGAAAAAGGGGGTAATTTTTTATCCTCTTTTTTTTAATGTTATAACAAACGTTAAAGTTTTGTTAAAGAGTTATAAACATTTTTTTATTATAACTTTTTTCCGTATATTACTACTTTATTTATCAAAATAAAAGAAGATCCTTTAAATGATGTGCGCGGAAATACGTATTAACCGACTTAGAATATGAAGCCCACCCCTCAGGATTTCTTTTTAAACCCACTTTAGTTAGTGGGTTTTTTTGTGTGTAAACAATACTATTAATTTTTTTTTATTAACATCTTTTTTTGTTTACAATTATTTTTTATAATTTTATAACATGATAACTTATTATAAAGATTTAATTCAAGCATATTTAGATCTTGTGCAAAAGCAACAAAAAGAAATAGAAGAACTTCTATCTATAATGAATGCGATATTAAAACATGATCATGATTTACCGCAAGAATTAAATGATATAATAATTACATATTACAAAAAGAAAGATAATGACAATAAATAATCAACCACAAAGAATCTCTCGAACACAGGATTCTATTAGTAAACAAGGCGCAGTAGACAGAGCTACAGAAATAGCGTTAAATCCCGTATGGCGTAAAGCTACCCAAGAAGAAAGAACACAAATCCTTGGTGATATACAAGCCTTAGGCAAACTATTGTATTTTGAAAAAAATCTTCTACCAACAACAGAGGATTATAAAAAGTTATACCAGATAACAGAAAAAGAAAATAAAAAATAATAATTACGAAAAAACAATATGGAAGTAATTGGTAAAATTGAGAAAATTTTAAACACAGAAACAAGAGGCACACCCCCAAAGGAAGTGACTATAAAAAAAATTATAATAAAGACTGACCCTGAAGGTAAATATCCTAACAGCGTTGCAGTGGATTTTTTAAATGCTAACGTTGATAAACTAACTGAATTCAAAGTTGGGGATGAAGTAATGGTAAAAATTAATTTAAGATCAAAAGAATATCAAAGTAAGTGGTATACTAATGCGGTAGCTTGGGCTATAAATCTTAAACAAGAACCAGTTGTTTCAAAGGATCAACTACCGGATTCAAACGACGGAAACGACTTGCCTTTTTAAAATGATTTTAAATCCATACGATCTTTATAACCGGTTATTAGATATAAAGCATGGACGTATAAAAGAAGGATTAAAAATTGATATTCCCGAAATTGACGAATATTTAAGATATAAGCAGGGAAATTTTAACTTGTTAATTGGACATTCGAATGTGGGAAAAACAACAGTTATGTTATACCTATTCGTTACATGGGCTATCAAACATGGATTAAAGTTTTTAATTTGGTCTTCTGAAAATACGCCTCAAGCAATTCAAAGAAAAATAATTGAATTTAAAATGCAACAAACGATTACTTTAGCTAAAGACGAAGAGATCAAGGAGGCTCTTGCATGGTCTACTCTATTCTTTAAAATTATTGATGTAGAGGAACTTTATACTTATAAAGAATTACTAGAGGAAGCAAAAGAAATCAAAGATATATGGGATTATAATTCAATTTTAATTGACCCCTATAATTCTTTAATAAAAGACAGACAATTATATAAAGAAGTAGGGGGTCATGAATATGACTATCAAGTAGCGAGTGAATTTCGACTATTTGCAAAAAGAAATAATATTACTATTTTTTTAAATGCTCACGGTGTTACCGAGGCATTAAGAAGAACACACGCAAAAGGACACGAATATGAAGGTTTACCAATGCCTTTAAATATGGCAAGTGTAGAAGGAGGAGGGAAATGGGGAAACAGGTGTGATGATTTAATGTGCATACATCGATATACCTCACACCCAACTGATTGGATATATAGTCTTATTTTAGTATTAAAGATTAAGGAAATGGAAACCGGCGGGAGATGTACCCCTTTTAATGAACCAATTAAGTTAAGAATGTTAAAAAATAATATAGGGTTTACATTTATGGATATAAATCTTATGAGAGAAAATAAAAATAAAAACATAGAATTTTGATTTTAAAAATTTTATTAATATTAGCTGTAATAGCTTTAATAATAGCGCACAAAAAAAGAGCGGAAGTACAGCTGGCTTTAATAAAAGGTTTTATGCTAGGGGGCCTATATCACAAAGAACAATACGATGATGGATTTAATGAGTACACTATACAGGTGTTAATAGGAATTGTTAATCTAACTGTGAAATGGGAGAGGGAGCGGACTGGTTAGCGATAGCAGCAAAACAACATAAAGAGTGGATTAGGGTTGTAAATGGTTTCGGAGAATACGATTATGCAGAAGACATTGTTCAGGAAAGTTATTTAATTTTATATAAATACGCAAACCCAAAAAAAGTTATTAAGGACGGTGCTATTAGTAAAGGGTATATGTATTTTACTCTCCGCACAACATATTACATGTATTATAATTCTAAAAGAAAAGTTAAAAAAACATCAATAGACGACGGTTTACTACAAATAAAACACAGATCAGAGCTCGCAGAGCAAGAGGCTTATAATAAAATATGTCAAAAAATAGATAAAGAAATAGAAAATTGGCATTGGTATGATAAAAAATTATTTATATTATATAGGGATTCTGGAATGAGTATAAGAAAAATAGCAAAAGAAACAACCATAAGCTGGGTTAGTATTTTTAATTCCTTGAAGAACGCGAAGAATATTATTAAGGACAAACTATCTGAAGACTACGAGGATTATAAAAACGAAGACTATGACAAATTATAAGAAATTTAAAGCAAATTTTGAATATCAACAAGAGATTGTTTCGAAAGGTTTTGGGGATTCAGTTGAAAAATTTACAAAAGCAACGGGGATAAAAAAAATGGTTGATACGGTTTCAACTGCTTTAGACAAAGATTGCGGTTGTGATAAGAGGCGGAAGAGACTAAACGATATCTTCCCTTTCGTAAAACCCAAACTATTAACAGAGGAAGAATTTGTTTTTTTAGATCAAGTCTTTACAAAAGAAGAAAGTCAAATTCCTCAACCAGAAAAAATTTTAGGTATCTATAACAGAGTTTTTAGTGACAAGCAAAAAATAACAAACTGTAGTCCTTGTTTTGTAGGGACAGTATATAATAAATTAAAAAAAATATGGTATGAGTATAAGTAAGATAAATTTAATACAAGAGATAGAATTTTTAGAAAGGTTTGAAAAGATAGGGGACATTCTTTTAAAATGGTCGGAGAAATCAGGTGATAAAAATTTAAAGGTTTGCAAATCTTGTTTAGCAGATATAGGGATCTATGTAAGTCATCTAGAAGCAGATAGGAGATCTATGAAGAAAGCTCTATTGGATTATAAAAATAGAATTGACAAATTACAAAATCTTTTATATGATAAAGAGGAGGATGTAAACAAAATAAAAAAGGAAAACAAAAGATTAAGAGAGGAAGTCATAGAGAATTTTGGAAGGGATTTAAAACATTAATACCTCTTTAATGGAGTTATTTACAAAAATTGTTTATATTTGTAATATGAAAATAAAACTATATCACGGAACAAGCACAGTTTATTTACCCATGATTAAAAAACATGGATTGATACCAAGGTATAATTCTAAGTCAAACTGGAAAACAAAATCAAGACCAGATATGATTTATTTAACAAGTGCATACCCTATACATTTTGCCGAACACGCTATCAATGAACACGGCGGGAAACCCGTTGTTTTAGAAGTCGAAGTGGATGTTAATAGATTATATCCGGACGAAGACTTCTTAGAACAGGCGACAAGGGGAATGAGCGATGAAGGAAATGGAGGGAGCGACGAGGAAGTAAAGAGAGTTAAAAAGGGGAGATTATGGAACAACCTAAAAGGTTTGGACATGGAGCAGAGGACTAAGTACTTTAGAGATAAATTAGAACATTACAAGCATCACTACGAGGATAGTCTTCGGGGACTGGGAACTTGTTGTCACAAGGGTATAATCAAAACGAAGGGAATTATAAGACATGTTATCCCTAACAAGAAAACGAGGGCCATGTCAGATCCTTCTATCCATATAGATAATTTTCGGGTCTTAGCGGATTACTATGCCCATCTAATCAAACAAATGTTTAACAATGAAGATCCTGATTCCTATTGGGATTTCATGGGATGGTCAGAACATTACAAAGAAATGATAGGGGAGATAAGAAAAAAATCAGAGGAATAGAAGCAATTATTAATAAATGTTTAATTAAACAAGATATGTCAAAAAATATATTATTAGAAGCAAATAAGATAATTAACGAAAGATCTCAGGAGAAAGAGAGAATGTATGGGCCTATGCAGGAGTGTATGCAAAGATGTGCAGACATTGCTTCATTAATAACCCAGAAAGAAATTACAAGTAGAGATGTGCATATAGTTATGATTGCAATGAAATTCGCAAGGGAAGCGTATTCTCATAAAGAAGATAACTTATTAGATGCCGCTGCTTATATTGCTTCGTTAAATGAATTAGAAGAAGGGGAATAATGAATCAGTTTGAATTTTTTTATCAAAACCATTTAAAAGACGTTGCTTATCATGGACATAAAATAACAGGGAGAAACGGCGATACCCGTCAAATAATTGGTAAACAGATTCAAGCAAATCTTGAAGAAGGATTTCCGATCATAACAGCAAGGAAGGTCTTTCCTAAAACAATGGGCCTAGAAACACAGTGGATGCTCGAAGGAAGAACTAATATTAATTGGTTGAATAAAAGAGGTGTAAAGATATGGGATAAATGGGCAGATAAATACGGGGAGCTAGGGCCGGTTTACGGGAAACAGTTGATAGATTTTAACGGGATTAATCAAACAAGAAACCTAATAAGAGATATTAAAAAAAACAGAAGCAGCAGAAGACATGTCGTAACCTTTTGGAACCCGAATGATTTAAAATATATGGCGTTACCCCCCTGTCATTATTCATTTCAAGTTTTAATTACAAGCAAAGTAAATATAGTGGTAACAATGAGGAGTCTTGATTTGTTTATAGGGCTCCCGTATGACATGGGTATGTATGCAATAATCTGTAGCGCAATAGCAAAAGAATTAAATATACCCGCTGGCCAAGTAATTATAAATGCCGCGAGTACCCATATATATACCGAACACATGAATTTAATTGAACAATATTTATCTAATAAATATCTAAGTCTTCCTCGTCTAACTAATATATCAACCTTTACGGATTTTAATGCGGAAGAATTCCAATTAACTAATTATAAGTATGTAGAACATTTAAAACCAGAAGTAATATTATGATATATGATAAAATTTTACATTGGGCAGCAGAAAAAGGAATATTAGATAAAGGAAATGCACAAACCCAATTAATAAAACTTGTAGAAGAACAGGGTGAATTAGCGGAAGCTATACTAAAAGATAACAAGGAAGAAGTAAAAGACGCGGTAGGAGACATGATAATAGTGTTAACAAATCTTTGCTATTTTTATGATCTAAAAGTTGAGGATTGTGTAATATCAGCGTATAACGAGATAAAAAATAGAAAGGGAAAAATAATAAATAAAACATTTGTAAAAGATGAAAGTAGTAAATAAGAATCCTAAATGGAAAAACATAACGTTTATGACCCCTAAAATAAATTTTAGAAATTGGGCAAAGGATGGAGTGAAAATAATTTTAGAAGGGGATAGTTTTGAATTTTCTAAACCTCATGAAATAGAAGCGTTACTAACCAACTTATCGCCTAGCTATAATTCAAATACTACATGTTTTATATCCATTCCTGAAATGAAAAGTATTCACGCAAAGAAAGACCGATTAGAAAAAATAGAATTACTCAATGGAGAGGTATACAATAAAAAGGTTTTAATAGAAAAGATGTATGACGATAGTTTTTATTATGGAGAATTAGGGAAGTACGCATTGAGTAGTTCTGCAATTAAAAACTTAATTGAGTCTCCTAAAAGTTATGCAAGAAGTTTAAATTTTAAATCAGATAGCCCCGCTTTTAAAACAGGAAGACTTATCCATTTAGCTGCATTAGAACCAAAAAAGTTAGAAACCCTATGTCATGTAGTAGAAGTCCAATCAGCAGTAACAAAAAAATATAAAGATAAGGTGAAAGAAGTAGGGTCAGACCAATTTGTTTTTACAAGAAAAGAATATGATAAAGCTATGTATACAGTAGACGCTTTACAACAAAATGAATTATGGCAAGAATTTACAAGAGATGCAGAGTTTGAAAAACCGGGTTTCGGTATATTACACGGTTACCCATTTAGAGCGAAAGCAGATGTTTTAGGTGTAGATTTTTTAGCAGATTTAAAAACAACCTCTGATTTAAAAGCATTTAAGTGGTCGGCAAAAAAATATAGTTACGATGTACAGTTATATATTTACTGTAATTTATTTAAAACAGATTTTAAAGATTTTTATTTTTTTGTTATAGATAAATCTACAGGAGACTTGGGCATTTACGACTGTGCAGAGTCTTTTTATAAATCAGGAAAAAACAAACTAGAATACGGGATTAAGGTTTTTGAGCAATACTTCATAAATAAAGAAATAGAATTAAATGAGTATGTTGTTCGAGATACCTTAACATGACCAAACATCAATTTCATTTTTACACGATGGCTTGGATGGATCTAATAGAAGGAAGTAGTATTTTAGATATAAAAGGCGCAATGAAAATGTATGCGAATATTGAAAAATTTGACGCATGTATTGGAATACAAAAAGCAATTAATGAATATAATTCATATATTACTTTATTGAAAAAATTAAAAATAAAAAGCAATGATAAAAAATAAATTAAAAGTAATTATACATAGAAATACAAGTATTGATCTAAAGGACTTAGAAACAATTAAATCTAGAAAAAGGGAATTCGTAGAGACAAGAGGTATATATTATAAAATACTAAAAGACTATACTAAATTCTCATTAGTACATATTGGTAAAGATATGGGGAAATCCCATGCCACGGTATTACATGCAATACGAAATTTTGATTATTGGGTTAAATACGATAAAACACTCGAACAGAGATATAAAAAAATACTAAAAGAGTTTAAAGAATATGTGGGTATAGATAAACTAGAAGGCAATCTAACATATAACATTGAAGAATTAATGGATAATTACGTTAAACTTAAAAAACAATATGAAAAACTTAAGGAGAAAATATCTGAAAATGTTTAACGTATTCTATAAAATGTTATTATACTATTGATTAATCAAGTTTTTTCAAGATATGTCACACGGTGGAAAAAGAACAGGTTCTGGTAGAAAATCCAAAGCGGATGAGCTTAATTTAATAGAAAAGTTAAGTCCGTTAGAGGGCGCCGCTTATCAAGCATTAAAAATAGGAGTAGAGAACGGAGACTTCAAATATGTTCAGCTGTTTTATAATTACTATGCCGGTAAACCAAAAGAAACAAAAGATATTACAATAAACGAAGATACTCCTCTCTTTGTTGACTAATGAGAATAAAAAGAACCATCGCGCTAGATAAATTACAAGCTTTAAAGAACAGAGTTAAGATAGTAAGAGGAGGAACTGCTGCAGGGAAAACTATTTGTATTTTATCTATATTAATAGACAAAGCTATAAGATCTAAAAATTTAGAGATTAGCGTGGTCTCTGAGTCAGTCCCACATCTCCGTAGGGGTGCCTTAAAGGACTTTTTAAATATTCTTAAAGGTCTTAATAGGTATTACGAAGAAAAATACAACAGGAGTACTTTAAAATACACCTTTTCTAATGGAAGTTATATAGAGTTCTTCAGCACAGATCAACCCGATAAACTGAGAGGTTCGAGACGTACTGATTTATTTATGAATGAATGTAACAATGTAACCTTTGAAAGCTTTCAGCAATTATCAATTCGTACAAGTGGAGATATTTGGTTAGACTATAATCCAACCACTTTATTTTGGGTAGATAAGGAATTAGTAAACACGCCAGACACCGACTTTATTACACTAACATATAAAGATAATAATCAATTAGCTTCGTCGATAACAAGAGAAATTGAGAAAGCTAAGATCAAAGCAAACACAAGCACCTATTGGTCAAACTGGTGGAAGGTATATGGACTAGGGGAAATTGGTATATTAGAAGGAGCTTGTATACCTGACTGGAAACAAATAGAGGTAATCCCGCCGAACGCTAGATTATTATGTCATGGTCTTGACTTTGGCTACTCGGTGGACGAGGCCGCTTTAATAGCACTATATAAGTTGGATGATTCTTACCTGTTTGATGAGGTCCTTTATAGGAAGGGTATGCTTAATTCTCATATTAGCCAATTCATAAAAAACAATTCTATTTTAGGAACCATCTGGGCCGACTCGGCAGAACCAAAATCAATAGCGGAATTAAATACTTATGGCCATCAAATATATCCAGTTAAAAAAGGGAGAGACTCAATAGTCTATGGAATCAATTTAATAAATCAAAATAAAATATATGTAACTCTTAGATCTAAAAATTTAATAAAAGAATTACAAGGTTATATTTGGTTACAGGACAAACAAGGGAATACATTACAAAAACCTAATCCTTTAAGCGGCGACCATAGTATAGACGCGGCAAGATACGCGTTAACATCACAATTGCAGGATCCTAATAAAGGAGAATATCATATATGGTAGAAAAAATAATTTTTAAAATATTTTAATAAAATAGTGTTTATTAACAAAAAATGTTTATATTAGCATATAACAATTAAAACAAACAACATGAAAACTAAAAAAATGAGTAGATTAAATGAAATCAAAAAATCAAAAGTAAAAATAACTTTAAGTGTTACGCAAGCAGAACTTATCAGATTTGCTTTAGAAAGAGTTAGTAGAAATACGAATTCCGAAAATAAAATATCTTCATCAGTTAAAGAAGATAAAGCCAACATAAATAATGCTTGTGAAAAACTATATATGGTAACTTTACAAGCATACCAAAATAAAAACAATTAAAAACATAAAAAAATGAATTATAAAAATTCTACAATTGCAACACTAGATTACATAGCTGTAAATAAATACAACGTACCAGAAACCGAAGGGTTCTTTGGATCTAATGAAACTGTCCAAGAATTAATTTTAAAAGATTATAATGAGGACAAGTGGGAATGGAGACAAAAAGTATTAACAACTAAATCTTCATTTAAAACTAACTTAGAAAAATATAAAGACTTTATATAATGAGAAAAGATATATTAGATTTTATTAAATATATTACAACAACTTTTGTAATTTTGTTTATATTATGGTCATTAAAGATATTGACAGTTGGATAATAAAGGATTATACAAAGCAACAAGGGCGGACATAAGCATGAAACCCAATAAGGAGTTTCAGAGGAAGATCCTCAAAACAATAGCATGGTCTATAGGACTTGGGACAATAGGATTCATCGTGGTAATTAATTTCCTATTTTATTTTGCAGGAGCAATAGCTGAAAAGATGAGTCAACTATTTTGGGGGATTATATACCTTCTAGCATAAATTAACAAAGATTAAATTAATAAAATGAAATTAGAAAAGATAGCAGAACAACTAGACGAAATGCAAACAAGGTTATTCTTAAACGAAGCGCTAACAACAAATGAGGCTATTTGGATAGTTTGGCCTTTACAAAGAACAAGGGATAGACTTGAAAAGAAAATTCGAAATAAAAACAAAAACTCAGCACGAGAAGGAGATAAAGATCTTCAAATGGTGCCTACAGAATAATATTAGAGTATATCCAAGAGCGCTATATCGCGGAAGATTTCCGAAAGTTAAAATAGTACTTGAATATAAAAAGCAAATACGAGTAGGTAAAAAAGAATATAATCAAAGATCTTTAGAATATAGAAATAAGTTGGCAGAAGTTTTAGAGTGGGCATACAATAACGCAAAAGAAAAATAAGGTGTAGCATCATCTTATTTATTCATGTTAATTAGTTTTTTGTTTAAGAGAGCGTCAGAAATGGCGCTTTTTTTATTATATATATATTATACGTAATTAATATATAATTATTATATATATATGAAGATAAATATTGATGTTCCAGATTCTCTAAAGGAGATAACATTAAGCCAATATCAAAAGTTTGAAAAAATAGATAATGATGAGAATAGAAATACAAATTTTATCCTACATAAGCTGGTAGAGATATTTTGTAATCTAGATTTAAGGGATATAATAAAGATCAAGTGGTCTAGTGTTTCAAAGATTGCAAATAGCATAAATAGTCTTTTTGAAAAGGACCATAAATTGATTACAACTTTTACTCTTAATAAGAAAGAGTATGGGTTTATACCAAACCTAGATGAGATGACCTTGGGAGAATATATAGATCTAGATAATTCTGTCTCTGATTGGCAGCAAATGCACAAAGCTATGGCTGTTTTATTTAGGCCTATAACATATAAAAAAAAGCAGACATATTTAATACAAGAGTATGAAGCAGAAGGAGGAGATGAGTTAAGAGGTATGCCTCTTGATGTAGTGCTAGGCTCCCTCTTTTTTTTTTACAATTTAAGAAAAGAATTGCTGAATACTATACCGAGTTATTTGAAGTTGGAGATGCAGAAGAAGGGTATGACCATAGTGGAAAAATTACCTTCGCAAAAAAGTGGGGATGGTATCAGTCTATCTATGGATTGGCTAGAGGAGATGTTCAGCAAATCGAGCCAATTACAAAATTAAAATTACACTCGTGCTTATTTTATTTAGCATTTGAGAAAGACAAAATGGATATAGAAAAAAGATTAATAAAAAATGGCTAAGACAAAAGGATTTTACAATGTTATTGAAATAATAAAAACAACTCTATCAGCAGAACCCTTTGTTAATACCGTAAGTTATGGGAGTATAGATGAGATTGATTTAGACAAGCAGACTATTTTTCCCCTTGCTCATGTGGTTGTTAACAATTGCGTAATAGGCACAAAGACATTAACCATGAATGTATCTATTCTAGCAATGGACATTGTAGATGAAAGCAAAGATAAGACTACAGATATATATACAGGAAACGACAATGAACAAGATGTATTAAACACTCAATTAGCATTACTTAATAGAGTAATAGCAAGTATGCAAAGAGGAGACCTATATTCTCAAGCAGATAATATGTTACAAATAGAGGGAGATATAACATGCGAGCCTTTTGTGGATAGGTTTAAAAATAGATTAGCGGGATGGGCAGCAACATTTGATGTAGTAACTATAAATGATATGACAATATGTTAAAGAAAGAACAAACAAGAGTTTTAAAGAAGTTTAGAGACTATGTAATTAAACAGTCTAGGTCAAACCTGACCAAAAAGAAAAAGAATGTCTCTAAAGATCTCTATGATAGCTTAGAAGGGAAGTTTAAAGTTATGCCAAACTCATTTTCATTACAATTTCTTATGGATGACTATGGGATATTTCAAGACAAGGGAGTAAGTGGAAAGAAAAAAAAATATAATACTCCTTTCTCTTATAGTAATAAGATGCCTCCAAGGGGTGCAATATTGAAATGGGTTAATGCTAGAAGGATGAGATTAAAGGATAAAGAAACAGGAAGATTTATAAAGGGAGGACAAAACAGTTTAGCCTTTCTAATCCAGAGAAGTATTTTTCAGAAGGGCATAAAGCCTAGCTTATTTTTTACAAAACCATTTGAAGCAGCATTTAAAAAATTACCAAAAGATTTCATAGATGCTTATGGTTTAGATTTTGGAGATTTTTTAGATTTTAGTTTAAAGAAATAAACAATGGCAAATATATTATTAAGAAGTCCTTATTATGTTCCTCTATCTAGAGCTACTGGATTGTCAGCAAAATTAGAATTGACAATCAAAGGCAATACAGAGGACACAAGTACATTAAGATATACGATTATAAAAAACACTCCAACAAATAATGTAACATTTGAGATTGCCCAATTATGTAGAGACTATTTAGATACTACTTATGCAGGAAGTTATATTAGTGCTGTTGTAGATATTTCTGGAGCTGTAACTTGGTATGATGCTGTTGATGCAGGAGGGAGTTCTGTTGGATTACCTGCTAATTTTACTCACAAGGGTTTTGATGGATATTGGGATTATGTAAACACTAGCTCTGATAAAAATTATTGTTCTGAAGGGGTTTGTTTAATGCAAGACAATACTATTGTATATGTTCCAGAGAGTACAGCTGGGTTTATACCAACTCTTTCATCTGGAGCAATCGTTTATGAAGCATTTAGCACAAGCTCTACATCTATTGCTGTTGGAAGTCCTGCTCAAACAATTACAATTACTAGAACTCAATGCTCAAAAAACTCTCCAGTCAAAGTTACATTTGTAAACAAATATGGAGCATTACAAGATATGTATTTTGACATGAAAAGCACAAAGTCAATTTCAACAGAAATAGAAAAATATAATAATTCAAATATTTCAACAACTGGAACTTACTCAAGTCAATCTCATCAATTTAAAACATTAACAAAAAGAGGTA